>Ga0326512_10003305_pt1 | contig 11869 bp, 7 predicted proteins | sample 1_2617_0518_D_FD_203652 | JGI IMG/M metagenome (GOLD analysis project Ga0326512, IMG submission 203652) | Bovine rumen microbial communities from UC Davis, California, United States - 1_2617_0518 | ecosystem: Host-associated > Mammals > Digestive system > Stomach > Rumen | place: USA: California... | reverse complement strand
GCTGCGTAATACTTCGGGAATAGCTGAGCTGCTCATGTCTAACTTCTGTTTGGCGGCGCTCTGCATGGTTTCCGTTGCGGCACGGCAAATGATGTCGTACATGCTGTTCAGCGACTCGGATGTCATGACAGCTCTCATGCTGTTATCAACGTTGAGGTTGTTCATCACGCTGGCAGAGGCGTAGATGACGATCTGGTGTAAGGCGTCAAGCGAGGCTATGGCCGACAGGCTCTTCTCGGCCGACAGCAGGGTACCCTTCTTGGCCAGCTCCTCGGCGCTCTTCTCGTCGCCGTCGAGGGCGGCCGTCATCTTCTGGTAGTCCACCCACTGGTCGCGCACGAACTTCAGGTTGTCGTTGCCTTCAGCCGTCTTCAGGTACTCGTCGGTAGTCTGGATGAAGCGGTTGGCCAGGTCGTTCTGCTTCTGCAGGGTGCTGTAGGCCAGCGAGGCGTTGATGGTGTTCTGAGCCAGTTCGGGGCGCTCCTCGCCGCTAATGACGGCATCCAGGTCGGCCACGGCTTTATCCAGCTGGCTGCTGACGTTGTCGACCATCGTGCGCACCTCGTTCATATCCTTCAGCACGTCGGCATAGCTGTCGATTTTGCCTGCTGCCTCGTTTGACATATCGACCAGGGTGCCAAACTGCATGGCGCGTGTCTGCATGACCACATTGGCCACGACCAGGCTGTTCTTGTAAGTGGAGTCGGTCTTGAGAAGCTCCTCCATGTTGGTGATCTTCTCAGAGTCCATCTGTCGTGAGAAGCGGGTCGACTTTGCGATGTCGCCGCTCGCGTTGTCTTCGTCTACTGGCCAGTCAAGGTACTTGTTGGCAATCAGACCAGCGGCGCATACCAGAACTACAGCGCCTAACGTGATAATCAAACCCTTCTTTTTCATAATTTCCGTCTTTTTAGTTATTGATTTTTACTGAGTTAAGATTCGCTTTTCGGTTGCAAAAATATAAAGTTTTTCTGATTATTCCAAATAATTGGAGCCTTTTTTTTCATCGTTCTCAGTTTGCTACGGGCAAAGTGGGAGTTTGCTCCGGGCAAACTGGGAGTTTGGACGTAGCAAACTGGGAGTTTGGACGTAGCAAAGTTGGAGTTTGCTACGGGCAAAGTGCCTGCCACAGATTATCGGCTGGAATGGGTGCTTCTACAACAATCGGAAGCTTCGATACGGGATGGATGAACTCCACGCGCCGCGACAGCAGCGAGATGGAGCCGTCGGGGTTTGAGCGCGGGGCGCCGTACTTCAGGTCGCCGCGTATCGGACAGCCCATCTTGGCCAACTGGCAGCGTATCTGGTGGTGGCGGCCGGTCATGAGGTTGACCTCGAGCAGCGAATAGTTGTCTGAGTGTCCGATGACACGGTACTTCAGCACGGCCCGTTTGGAGCGGGGCACCTCGTGGTCGTAGGCATACGACTTGTTCTGCTGCTCGTTGCGCACGAGCCAGTGGATGAGCGTCCCCTCTGGCTCGTGTGGCGTGTTCTTGACGATGGCCCAGTAGGTCTTGTGGACCTCGCCCTCGGCAAACATACGGTTCAGGCGCGACAAGGCCTTCGATGTGCGTGCAAAGACCACGAGTCCGCCGACAGGGCGGTCGAGCCGGTGGACGACGCCCAGGAACACCTCGCCAGGCTTCTGGTATTTCTCCTTGATATACTGCTTGACGATGTCCGACAGCGGGGTGTCGCCCGTCTTGTCGCCCTGGACGATCTCGCCGCTCTGCTTGGCGACGATGATGACGTGGTTGTCCTCGTAGACTACTTGCATACCAGTTGCTCGGCTCGCTGGAGGGCGATGTTGATGTGGCTGCAGATGTTGTCGGCTCCCACCATTTCGTCGAACTTCGCCTTGTGGAGCACGGCCTGCACTTTCTCGTTGACGCCTGAGAGCACCACCTGGATGCCTTCCTTCTGCGACATCAGACAGAGGTTTGTCAGGTTGTGGATGCCCGTGGAGTCGACAAACGGCACCTTGCGCATACGGATGATGCGCACCTTGGGACGGCCACCGCGGCCGAGTGCGCCCATGATCTCCTCGAACTTGTTACCAGCTCCGAAGAAGTAGGGACCGTTGATCTCGTACACCTCGACGCCCTTGGGAATCGTCAGGTGCTCGAGGTTGCCCAGCTGGAAGTCGCTCTCCTCCTCGGCCGGGTTAATCTCGTCGCTGATAACCTTGACGTCGGTGGTCTCGGCCATGCGGCGCATGAAGAGCAGACAGGCGCAGATGAGGCCCACCTCGATGGCGATGGTCAGGTCGAAGATGACCGTCAGCAGGAAGGTCACCCAGAGGACGATGACGTCGCTCTTCGGGTTCTTCATGATCGACAGGAACGAGCGCCAGCCGCTCATGCCGTAGCTGACGATGACCAGCACACCGGCCAGACAGGCCATCGGGATATACTGTGCCAGCGGCATGAGGAACAGGAAGATGAGCAGCAACACGGCGGCGTGGACAATGCCGGCTATGGGCGTGCGGCCGCCATTGTTGATGTTGGTCATCGTGCGGGCAATGGCACCCGTGGCGGGTATACCGCCAAACAGGGGCGAGGCGAGGTTGGCCACGCCCTGTGCTATCAGTTCGGTATTGCTGGAGTGTCGCGCACCGATAACACCATCGGCCACCGTGGCAGAAAGCAACGATTCAATGGCGCCGAGGATGGCGATGGTGATAGCGGGCGAAACGAGTCCCTTGATGACTTCCCACGACAGCTGTGGTACCTGTGCATCAGGCAGGACATTGGATATGCTGAAGCGGTCGCCGATGGTTTCGATAGTTGTCACGCCGGCATACTGCTTGAGCAGCAGGGCAACGACGGTCATGATGATGATGGCAATCAGCGAGCCAGGCAGCTTGCTCAAGACACTCTGACGGGCCAGTTTCGGCCACAGGGCGATGAGGGCTACGGAGCCGATGCCCACACCGGCGCTCCACCAGTCGATGGTGGGCATGGAGCCGACGTAGGCTATCCACTTCTCGATGAAGTCGGAGGGGACGGACGCCATCGTCAGCCCCAGCAGGTCCTTGATCTGCGTGGTGAAGATGGTCAGGGCGATACCCGACGTGAAGCCGACGATGATGGGGTAGGGGATGTACTTGATGATAGTGCCTAAGTGCAACACGCCGAACATGATGAGGAACACGCCCGCCATCAGCGTGGCTATGGTCAGCCCCTCGAAGCCATACTGCTGGATGATGCCATAGATAATAATAATGAACGCGCCCGTGGGACCGCCAATCTGCACCTTCGATCCACCAAGGACAGAGACGATGAGACCGGCGACGATGGCGGTGATGATACCCTTCTCGGGCGTCACACCCGAGGCAATACCAAAGGCGATGGCCAATGGCAGGGCAACGATGCCGACGATGATACCGGCCAGGAGGTCGGTAGAAAACTGCTGTCGGCTGTAATTCTTGAGAGTCGCTAATAGCTGCGGCTTGAACTCTACTGTTGTCATAATTTATACCGTTATCTTGAAAATAGGGTGCAAAGGTACGAAAAAAGTTAATAATAGCAAAAGAAAAGTCGAAGATATTGAAAAAACTGCTACTTTTGCCAGCAGAAACATATTATTCACCTGTAAAACGTAAGTAGTTATGAAGAAAATCGTGTTCATGATGATGGCCGCATGTGCCATCGGTTTCACATCGTGTGGAAACAAAACCCAGCAGGCTCCTGCTGACGAGGTGGCTGCCGACTCGGTGGCTGCGTTCGACCTTGAAACAGCTATCGGCGAGGCTACGGCTCAGCTGACCGAGCAGATAGAGGCTAAGGATGCCAACAAGCTGCAGCAGACCATCGAGGCCATACAGGCCAAGGTGGCCGAGATTCTGAAGCAGAATCCCGACGCCGCCAAGGAGTATGTGACGAAGGTTCAGGAGTTCCTGAAGGAGAATGCTGAGCAGATCAAGGCGTTTGTCGGCGACAATGCTGCCGCCCAGGCTGCCGTCAACGCGCTGACCGCCACGCCGGCTGAGACGATTGTCAGCGGACTGATGCAGGCTGTTGACGGTGTGCAGGCTGCTGGCGAGGCTGCTGCCGGTGCCGCCCAGGATGCCGCCCAGGACGCTGTCGATGCCGCCAAGCAGGCTGGTCAGGACGCTGTCGATGCCGCTAAGCAGAAGGCTAACGACGAGATAGACAAGGCCGCCAACGACGCTGCCGACAAGGCCAAGAAGGCGCTGGGACTGTAGTCCTGCTGGCTCACTTCTTAAGACTCAATGGTTCCGGACCATTCAGGGTAGGTATGACCTGGATGATCCGGCCTTTTTTGTCGAATGTCAGGCGGTCGATGCATACCTCGCGATGGGTACCGGGCACGCCCTTGCCGTAGCGCTTGTCGGCATAGTCGCGGTTGATGCGGTGGTAGACGATGTACCATTCGTCGCGTCCGGGAATCTGTAGGATGCTGTTGTGCGCCGTGCCGTAGATTTTGTCCTCCGGCTTCTGGCGGATCACCATGTAGCTCTGCTCGTCGATGTCGATGGGGCCGAGCGGCGACTTCGATGTGCCGTAGCAGACGTGGTAGTTGGGCGAGCCCGTGTCGTCGACCGACCAGAGGAAATAGTACGTCCCCTTGCGATAGAACACGTAGGCGCCTTCGCGGAAGGCCCAGGTCTGCAGCGAGCCGCCCTTCGGCGTCAGCAGCTGCTTCGTCTCCTGCTTGATGCTCATCATGTCGTCGTTCAGTTCGGCGCCGGCCATGAAGCCGTTGCCCCAGTACAGGTAATACTTGCCCGACTTCGGGTCGCGGAACACGTCGACGTCGATGGCCTGGCCACGGGCGCCCTCCGGACGGTCGGCATCGGTAATGATGGGTGCGCCGGAGTCGACGAACGGCCCCGTGGGGCTGTCGCTCACGGCAACGCCTATCTCCTTGCGCTTCGACAGCGGGTTGTGGGCTGAATAATAGAAGTAGTAGCGGTAGCCTGTGGCGGTTTTCGTCTCGATGATGCAGGGTGCCCACGCATGGCCCGTGGCCCACTTTACCTGATCGCCCTTCACGTCGAGCATCTTGCCCTCGTCGGTCCAGTCGATGAGGTTTTCCGACGAGAAGACGCTGAAGTCGTGGCCGCCCCAGCCCGGCGTGCCGTCGGTGGTGCTGTAGATGTAGTACTTGCCAGTCTTGTTGGAGTACAGCACCTCGGGGTCGGCGTGCAGGCCCGGCAGTATGGGCTGGCGGTAGTTGCCATACTCGTGGAGCAGGCGCTCCTTCTCAGCCCGCGTGATGGGGATGATGGTGCCGTGACGGGGCGTGAAGGCGCCCTTCGTCTCCGTGTTCTGCACAAAGCGGAAGGTCTTCAGGTCTTCCGAGCGGCAGAACTGATAGTGGCCGTTGCCGTAGCAGTCGTACATGATGATCCATTGCTGTCCGTCAATGGTGCGGCAGACGCCCACGCCCTCTACCGACTCCTTGGTCTGTTCGACGTTGCCGCCTGTCATCTGCCACTTGTCCGTCAGCTGGCGGGCGACGGCCTGGTAGATGCCGCGTCCCGACTCCTGTTTATAGAATAGGTGGTAGAGCGAGTCGGCGGGGTTGTAAACGATGTCGCCGTCGATGGTGGCGTTGCCGGCGTCGAAGAGCCATTGTGGCTCACCCTCAAGGCCGGTGAAGTCCTTGTTGGCATACTGGTAGTAAATCTTGTCGTACGACCCCTGCTCGCTGGTGCGTAGCGAATAGAACACCATGTACTTGCCGGCCTGGTGGTCGTAGATGGTCTCGGGAGCCCATACGCGGATGACGTTCTTCCAGGCCTTGGTGTAACGTGTGGGGAAGTTGATGGCCGTGTGCTGCCAGTTGATGAGGTCGGTAGACTTCAGCAGCACCATGCCTCGGTTGCTGGCCCATCCTAACGACGACTGCATATCGGTCGCGACCATGTAGAACGTCTTGCCATCCTCGCAACGCAGGATGTGTGGATCGCGCACGCATTGGGTCAGGGCGATGGTGTCGCTCGCGATGACGGGCCGTCCGTGGTTCAGCGGCGTGTAGTTGTAGCCGTCGTCGCTGATGGCATAGCATATCTGCTCCTGTTCGGGCTTGTTGCCGTTGAAGTAGGTAAACAGGTAGGCTACCATCTCGTTGGGGTCTTGCGGCTCTGCTGCCGCCGTCGTCTTTTTATTGGCTGCGCTGGTGGGGCAGACGAGTGCCGCCAGGAGTAGCGCCATGAGCCATTTCGTGCTGTTGTTCATTGTTATAGCTTGTAGTTTTACGGTTTCAGTTGGCAAAGATACAATTTTTTTCCGAATCATCGTTCGTTTTTCCTCTTTTTTCGTGAAAGGGTTGGTGGTTTCGTGTAAAAGTATTACCTTTGCAGACGCAAAACTGAACGTTTTCGCCAAAAACCTGAATAGAAGTGATTTCGCTCGCTCTGAAGATGTTCCCTCGGCTGTTCTGCGCTGTCTCGGCGGTGTGGCTGCTAATGTCGTGTACCAACGGCTCGCCTGCTGGCGAGGCGGTGGCTGTCAGCCCCTTTGCCCAGAAGATGGGCTACACGAAGGATCACCCGCTGGTGATGGGTATGAATACCAGCTACGCCCCCCTGCAGTATGTCGACGACAAGGGTACGCCGAGTGGCTTCGACGTGGAGTTTACGAAGGTGCTGATGCGGCGCATGGGCATTCCCTTCGCCTTCTCGCCCAACCACTGGGACCAGATGTCGCCGGGCATCCTCGGCGGTAAGTACGACATGGGACTGCTGGTCTACTCGCCCTACCGCAAGGACTCCGTCAACTATTCCAGCGCCGTCTTCAGGCTCTATTATCAGGTTGTCTATCGTAAGAAGGACTATGCAGAGTTCGACTTCCGCAACCTCAAGGGCCGTCAGATAGCCTATATGAAGTCGCGACCCATCGGCATCATGCTTCAGGAGGCAGGCGCCGTCGACGAGCGTATCACCGACCTCGGCCAGGCATTCATCGATCTTGCCGCCGGCCAGTACGATGGCCTGATCTGCTATCGTTTTCAGGCGAAGTACAATATTGAGCAGTTGGGACTCGGCGAGCAGTTGCAGGCCGACGAACTGTCGCTCGAACCTCGTGAGTATTGCTATGCCAGCGTCCATCAGGAACTGATAGACTCTATCAACGTCGAACTGCGCCGCATGGAGGCGGAGGGCATCATCGACGAGGTCTACGGTCAGGAGGTTGTCCAGGCCTTTGGCGTCAGCCGTATTCCCGTCTGGATATGGTATCTGATAGCGGCGTTGACGTTCATCTTCCTCATCGTGTTCAGCGTCAACCGCTATCGTCTGAGCCGTCGCCTGCAGATAGCCCACCAGCGCCTGCAGACGGCCTATCAGCAGATGGCCCAGAAGAACGACGCGCTGATGCGTGCCAACGAGCGTGCGGAGGAGTCGACGCGCATGAAGAGTGCGTTCATCAAGCAGATTTCCCACGAGATACGCACGCCCCTCAATATCCTGAGCGGCTTTACACAGGTGCTGGCAACGTCAGGCGCCATGCTCTCTGAGGCCGAGCGCAACGAGGCCTCGAAACAGGTGGTCGAGAGTACGGCCCGCATCACGGGGCTTGTCGACAAGATGCTCGAACTGTCGGACATCAGCAGTCAGGCCGTCCTTGAGCGCGATGACGAGGTGACACCCGCGTACATTGCCCAGTTAGCCGTGCTGGTGTCGGGTATCGGCAAGGCTTCCCATCTGGACTTCACGCTACAGGCTGAGGCAGGCGCCGACAAGCCGTTCAAGACCCACCAGCGCTCGGCTGTCCGCATCGTCGAACTGCTGCTCGACAACGCTATGAAGTTCACCCATCCCGCTGAGTCCTATATGCAAATCCTGAAGACCGCTCGTAAGGAGCGTGCCAAGTTGACGGTGTCGCAGGCTGACGGTCTGGTGCGCTTCGTCGTCGAGGATACTGGCATCGGCGTTCCCAAGGAAGCAGCCGAGCATATCTTTGACGAGTTTGTACAGCTTGACGAGTATTACGACGGCACGGGTATCGGACTGGCCGTAGCCCGCAGTCTTGCCCGTCGCCTCGGAGGCGACGTCGTGCTCGACACCAACTACACCGGTGGCGCCCGCTTCATCGTTACGCTGTCGGCTACTGATTCTTAAATGATTTAATATAACAATAAGATGCTCAAGCAATTATATATCAAGAACTTTGCGCTGATAGATACCCTCGACATCCAGCTCTATCCAGGCTTCTCGGTCATCACGGGCGAGACGGGAGCGGGCAAGAGTATCATCCTCGGGGCCATCGGACTGCTCTTAGGACAGCGTGCCGACTCTAAGACCCTGAAGCAGGGGGCCGACAAGTGCGTCATCGAGGCCCACTTCGACCTCTCGCGCTACCAGATGGAGGCGTTCTTTGCTGAGAATGATATCGAGCAGGATGCCGAAGACACCATCATCCGTCGCGAACTGACCGCTGCCGGCAAGAGCCGTGCCTTCGTCAACGATACGCCCGTGGCCCTGACCGTGCTGAAAGAGCTGGGCGAGCAGCTGGTCGACGTCCACTCACAGCACCAGAACCTACTGCTCCAGAAGCAGGACTTCCAGTTGTCGGTGGTCGACATCATTGCTGGCGACCAGCAGCAGGCGGCCGACTATCGGAAGGCCTACAGCGACTACCACGAGGCCGTGGAGCAGTTGGAGCGGTTGAAGAGCGACATCGAGCAGAGTCGTCAGAATACCGACTTCATGCAGTATCAGTTCAACGAGCTGAGCGACGCCCGCCTGGTCGACGGCGAACAAGAAGAACTGGAACAGAAGAGCGAGACGATGACCCATGCCGAGGACATCAAGAGTGCGCTGTATGAGGCCGACAACGCATTGTCGGCTGAGGCTACGGGTGCCGTTGTGTCGCTGCGCACGGCGTATAGCACGCTGAAGGGCATCGGCCACGTGTTTCCTGTAGCCGCCGAACTGTCTGAGCGCATAGAGACGGCGTATATCGAACTGAAGGACGTGGCCCAAGAGGTGGGTAGCAGTCTGGAGGATATCGACTTCGACCCTGCCGAGCTGGATGCCATCAACGAGCGGTTGGACCGCCTGTACGCCCTTGAGAAGAAATACCATGCTGAGAGCGTTGCCGACTTGATTGCCCTGCGCGACGACCTTGGACAGAAACTGCAGGCCATCGAGAACAGCGACGAGGCTGTCGGCGAGCAGGAGGCTAAGTGCCAGCAGTTGCAGGCGAAGTGCCAGCAGGCGGCCGACGTGCTGACAAAGCTGCGCACGAAGGCTGCGCGCGGGATAGAGAAGGAGATGCTACAGCGGCTGGTGCCGTTAGGCATGCCCAACGTGCGCTTCAGCATCACCGTCGAGCCGACGGAGCTGGGACGCAGCGGACAGGACAAAGTGTCGTTCCTCTTCTCGGCCAACACATCGACACCCTTGCAGCCTGTGGCCCAGGTGGCCTCGGGTGGCGAGATTGCCCGCGTCATGCTGGCGCTGAAGGTGATGATCAGCGGCGCAGTGAAGCTGCCCACCATCATCTTCGACGAGATTGACACCGGTGTCAGCGGTCGTGTGGCCGAGCAGATGGCCCAGATGATGGCCGAGATGGGGCAGGGTGGTCGTCAGGTCATCAGCATCACCCACCTGCCTCAGATAGCTGCCCTCGGCACCAGCCATTATAAGGTGTCGAAGGCCGAGACCGCCGCTGGCACTACGAGTACGATGACTGAACTGACCCAGGAGGAGCGTGTCACCGAGATTGCCCAGATGCTGAGCGGCAGCGACGTGACGGCAGCCGCTATTGAACATGCTAAAGAACTATTAAAGATATGAAACGACTCAACACCTTGATAGGCCTGCTGCTCATGTCGGCGGCCGTGGTGGCACAGCCCGGTTGGGTGAAGAAGGCCACCAAGTCAGTATTCACGCTGAAGACCTTCGCTGCCGACGGTTCGCTCGTGGGCAGTACCAATGGCTTCTTCACCGGCGAGCAGGGTGAGGCCGTCAGCAGCTTTGCGCCCTTCCGTGGCGCCTCGTCGGCTGTTGTCATCGACGCCCAGGGCAAGGAGTGGCCTGTGGCCTGCATGCTTGGTGCCAACGACATGTACGACGTGGCCCGCTTCCGTGTCGATGCCAAGAAGACGACGCCGCTGCCCATTGCCGCTTCGAACGAGGCGGAGGGGGCTTCCGTGTGGCTCTTGCCCTACCGCGAGGTGAAGGACGTGCCGCAGGGTGTCGTCCGCAAGTCGGAGCCTTTCGGCAATGGGCATGCCTATTACACCGTCGCCATGAAGATGCCTGAGGGCACCGTCAGCTGTCCGCTGATGAACGGTCAGGGCGAGGTCGTCGGACTGATGCAGCTGCCCTCGCGCCAGGGCGACTCGCTGAGCTATGCCGTTGGTGTGCGCTTCGTCGACTCGCTGAGCATCAACGGCCTGAGCATCAACGACCGCACGCTACGCAGTACGCAGATCAAGAAGGACTTGCCCCAGAACTTGGACCAGGCTCTGCTGACGCTGTATGTGGCACAGGCACAGCTCGACTCTGCCTCCTACGTCCAGATGATCGAGGACTTCATCAGTCGTTTCCCCGATGCCCCTGACGGCTATACCTACCGTGCCCAGATGGCGACCGCTGGCGGCCGCTTTGCCGATGCCGCCCGCGATATGGAGCAGGCTATCCGCGTGGCCGATAAGAAGGATGAGGCCCACCTGAACTACTCAAAGCTCATCTATCAGAAAGAAATCTATATGAGTCAGAAGCCCTATGACGGCTGGTCGCTCGACAAGGCACTTGAGGAGGCTCGCGAGGCCGAGCGGCTGAATCCGCTGGCTGTCTATCGCCATCAGCAGGCCGTCATCCTCTATGCGCAGAAGCAGTATGCTGAGGCCAGCGAGGTCTATACGTCCATCCTGGACAGCGAGCTGCGTTCGGCGTCGCTGTTCTACGAGGCATCCAAGTGCAAGGAGATGCTGGGCGACACGCTGGCGCAGACGGCTCTTGTCGACAGTTGCGTGGCGATGTTCAGTCAGCCCTATCTGAAAGAGGCTGCTCCCTACCTGATGGCGCGTGCCGAGCTGCGCATGAATACCGGCCGCTATCGTGATGCTGCCAATGACCTGAACGAGTATGAACGGTTGATGGCTACTGCCGTTAATGCCAATTTCTACTATCTGCGTTTCCAGTGCGAGGTTGGCGGCCGACTGTACCAGCAGGCGCTCAACGATATCGACCGTGCTATCGAGAAGGATCCTCAGTACGACCTGTACTATGCCGAGAAGGCGTCGTTCCAGGTGCGTCTCGGACAGTATGACGAGGCGATAGAGACGGCCCGCCAATGTATTGCCATAGCGCCGGAATACAGCGACGGCTACCTGTTCCTCGGCTTGGCCCAATGTCTGAAAGGACAGAAAGAAGAGGGCCTTAAGAACCTGAAAAAAGCCCGCGAGCTTGGTGACTCGCAGGCTGATGGCTTGATTGAGAAATACGCCAAGTAGGCGCTTTTGGTTATCAGATAAAAAAAGAAGTACGCCAACTCGGCGTACTTCTTTTTTCTTACTTGTTCACCTGGAACTTGGTGCAGCCGTCCTTGAAGAAGGCGTTGATCTGCTTGGCGGCAGCGATACCAGCGTTGATGTTGGCCTCGGCCGTCTGGGCACCCATCTTCTTCGGCGTTGAGAAGTAGCGACCCTCGAACTTCTGGAACTCGTCGTTGGCATCGGGCATGATGTCGGTGACGAACTTCAGGTCTTCGCGCTCTGCCATGAGCTTCAGCAGCTCAGGCTCGTTGATGACCTCCTTGCGGGCGGTGTTCACGAGGATACCACCCTTCTTCATCTTGCCTACCAGCGCGTAGTTGATGCTCTGCTTGGTCTCAGGCGTTGCGGGGATGTGCAGGCTGACGACGTCACAGGTCTCGAACAGGGCGTCCTG
>Ga0326512_10003304_pt1 | contig 11869 bp, 10 predicted proteins | sample 1_2617_0518_D_FD_203652 | JGI IMG/M metagenome (GOLD analysis project Ga0326512, IMG submission 203652) | Bovine rumen microbial communities from UC Davis, California, United States - 1_2617_0518 | ecosystem: Host-associated > Mammals > Digestive system > Stomach > Rumen | place: USA... | reverse complement strand
GAGCCAGCTGAAGGGACTCTGTGTGGCTGGAACACATGGCAAGACCACCACGTCGACCATGTGCGCCCATATCATGCACCAGTCGTCAATGGATTGTAACGCCTTCCTTGGGGGCATCTCCAAGAACTACGGCACGAATTATATCCTTTCCGCGTCGGAGTATGTCGTGATCGAGGCCGACGAGTTCGACCGCTCGTTCCATTGGCTGCACCCCTACATGTCGGTCATCACGTCTACCGACCCCGACCATCTCGACATCTACGGTACGAAGGAGGCCTATCTGGAGAGTTTCCGTCACTACACGACACTCATCCAGCCGGGGGGTGCGCTCATCATCCATCGCGGGCTCGAGATGCAGGAGTCGCTGCAGGAGGGTGTCCGCCGTTATGACTACAGCCTGGACGAGGGCGACTTCCATGCCGAGAATATCCGTATCGAGAACGGCGGTATCACGTTCGACTTCGTGTCGCCCATCGAGACGGTACGTGACGTCGAACTCGGCCAGCCCATACCCATCAATATCGAGAATGGCATAGCGGCTATGGCGATGGCTCAGCTGAACGGGTGTACGGCTGAGGAGTTGCGCTACGGCATGAAGACCTACGGTGGTGTCGACCGTCGTTTCGACTTCAAGATCAAGACCGACCGGCTGGTATTCCTGAGCGACTATGCCCACCACCCGAAGGAGATATACCAAAGTGCGCGCAGCATCCGCGAACTGTATAAGGACCGCCGCATAACGGCTATCTTCCAGCCCCACCTCTACACCCGCACGCGCGACTTCTACCGCGACTTCGCCGATGCGCTGAGCCAGCTCGACGAGGTGGTGCTGACCGAGATCTATCCTGCCCGTGAACAGCCGATTGCCGGTGTCACGTCGCAGCTCATCTATGACAACCTGAAGCCAGGCGTCGAGAAACACCTCATACAGAAGGCCGATGTACTCGACTATGTCGAGCGTCATGACTTCGACGTGCTCATCGTGCTTGGTGCAGGCGATTTGGACAATATGGTGCCGCAGATAACCAAAATCCTGAAAGAGAAGTAAATGCAAATCAACTGGAAACGGACGCTCGTCGTCGTCATCGACCTTGTCATCGCCGTCTACTTGGTGCTGGCTATCTCCGCGTTCAACGAACCCGATGAGAAGGCTACCGTGTGCACGGAGGTGAACATACAGGTTGGCGACCAAGAGGAGGGACTCCTCAGCCCGGCAGATGTGAAGCACCTGCTGGAGCGTCAGCGGCTCTACCCGCTGGCACAGCCCCTGCAGTTTGTCAGCACGCGCGATATTGAGGAGTCGCTGTTGGCTAATCCCTATGTCGAGGCCGTGGAGTGCTACAAGACGCAGAACGGCCACGTGCGTGTCAATCTGACCCAGCGTCAGCCGGTGCTTCACGTGATGGCTGAAAGTGGTGAGCAGTATTACGTCGATGTGCATGGCGACATACTGCCTCACGGTCGACAGGCAGGAAACCTGCTTGTGGCCACTGGCAGCATCAGCCGCCAGTATGCCAGCCGGCGACTGGCACCCATAGCCCGCCAGATTCTCGGCGACCCCTTCTGGCAGGCCCAGACCTGTCAGTTGAACGTGCTGACCGATGGTACGCTCGAGCTCGTGCCTCGCGTTGGCGAACATATTATTTATCTGGGTGCGCCGAGAGGTATTGAGAAGAAGCTCGAGCGGATGCGCAAGTTCTATAAATACGGTCTGAGCCATGCGGGCTGGAACCGTTACGAGCGCATCAGCGTAGAGTTTGACAACCAAATTATTTGTAAGAAGAAAGTTAAGCAGTAAAAAGATATGGCAAAGGAATTTATCGTAGCAATTGAACTCGGCTCCTCTAAGGTGACGGGTATTGCGGGACAGAAGAATCTCGACGGGAGTATTACCGTGCTGGCCGTTGCCAAGGAAGACTCTTCATCGTTCATCCGCAAGGGAGTGGTTTACAACATCGACAAGACAGCCCAGTGCCTGCAGAGCATCGTCAGGAAACTGGAAGGACAACTGAAGACACAAATCAAGCAGGTGTACGTTGGCGTTGGTGGACAGTCGGTTCGTGGCGTGCGCAATGTGGTTGCGAAGGATCTGCCGACAGGTACTATCGTGACCGACGCCATGATTGACGAACTGGTCTATGCCAACCGCGACGCCAACTATCCTGACCAGGAGATTATCGACACCGCCGTACAGGAATACAAGGTCGACTCGCAGTATCAGCAGGACCCTGTCGGCATACAATGCACCCGTCTGGAGGGCAACTACCTGAACATCCTGCAGCGTAAGGCCTTCTACAAGAACTGGAACCGCTGCTTCGAGGTGGCTGGCATCCATATTGCCGAGATGCTCGACGCACCGCTGGCTTTGGCCGACGCCGTATTGACCGAGGCCGAGCGCCGTTCGGGCTGCGTGCTCATTGATCTGGGTGCCGACACGACCACCGTCTCCGTCTATACGAAGAACATCCTGCGCCATCTGGCTGTCATCCCCCTTGGTGGCAACAACATCACCAAGGACATCGCCACGCTACAGATGGAGGAGAGCGATGCCGAGAAGATGAAACTGAAGTATGCTTCGGCCTATACCGACAACAATGATATTGACAACAACCTGAAGTACTCCATCGACCAGGATCGCCAGGTCGAGAGCCGACGCTTCATCGAGATTGTCGAGGGACGTCTCGAGGAAATCGTCGAGAATGCCTGGTACCAGGTGCCCTCCGAGTATTGCGACAAGCTGCTTGGCGGTATTATCCTGACTGGTGGCGGCTCCAACCTGAAGAAGATTGAGCGCGCATTCCAGAATCACACTCATATCGAGAAGATACGTGTGGCTAAGGCGCCGATACAGACTGTTACCGGCGGCAACGACGACATCAAAGCCAAGAACGGCATGATGAATACCGTACTCGGACTGCTGGCAAAGGGCGACATCAACTGTGCGGGCACGATGATTGACCCGAACGGCGACCTCTTCGCCACACAGACGCCAGGCGGCACCACAGCGGGTGTCAACGAACAGCGCCCAGCGCGCAAGCCGGGTGAAGTGCCCAAGGGCGTCATTCTGACCGAGGCCGAGAAGCAGAAAGCTGAGGAGGAGGCTCGTATCAAGGAGGAGGAAGAGCGCCAGCTCAGGGAAGAGGAAGAGCGCCAGCGTCGTGAAAACTCCAAGTGGAACAAGTTCAAGAAGGGTGCCCTGCGCTTTGTCAAGGGTATGGTAGAGGAAGAAGAGTAATAACGTAAAAAAGGAAACAACTATGGCAGACAATAATAGCACATTCGAAATCCTCGACTTCGGCGAGCCGGAGAAGGAGCACAGCATCATCAAGGTCATCGGCGTCGGCGGCGGTGGCGGCAATGCCGTCAACCACATGTACCGCGAGGGTATCCACGACGTCACCTTCGTACTCTGTAATACCGACGCACAGGCGCTCAACGACTCGCCCGTGCCCGTACACCTGCAGCTCGGAGCCGAAGGACTCGGAGCCGGCAATAAGCCTGAGCGCGCACGCCAGGCCGCTGAGGAGAGCATCGATGACATCAAGCAGATGCTCAGCGACGGCACACGCATGGCATTCATTACGGCCGGCATGGGTGGTGGTACCGGCACAGGCGCCGCACCCGTCATCGCCCGTACCTCCAAGGAGATGGGCATACTGACCGTCGGCATCGTCACCATCCCCTTCCGCTTCGAGGGCGCCCGCAAGATTGACCAGGCACTCGACGGCGTCGAGGAGATGTCGAAGCACGTCGACGCCCTGCTCGTCATCAACAACGAGCGTCTGCGCGAAATCTATCCCGACCTCTCGCTGACGGCTGCCTTTGGCAAGGCCGACGACACGCTGTCGGTCGCTGCGAAGTCTATTGCAGAGATCATTACCGTCCACGGACTCATCAACCTCGACTTCAACGACGTGAAGACCGTGCTCAAAGACGGTGGCGTCGCTATCATGTCGACGGGCTACGGTGAGGGCGAAGACCGCGTCAAGAAGGCTATCGACGACGCCCTGCATTCGCCGCTGCTCAACGACAACGACGTGTTCAACTCGAAGAAGATCCTGCTCAGCATCGCTTTCAACGAGGAGAAGGGCGGCAACGACAACTTCATGATGGAGGAGATGAACTACGTCAACGACTTCATGGACAAGTTCGGCGACTTCGAAATCAAATGGGGCGTCGCCATCGACCCCGAACTGGGCAAGAAGGTGAAGGTTACCATCCTGGCTACCGGTTTCGGCATCACCAACGTCGACGGTATGGAGGCACGCCTGAAGAAGCACTCACAGGAGGAGGCCAACCGTATTGCCGAGGAGCAGGAGAAGGCCGCTGCACGCGAGGAGCGTCGCGGGCGCTACTACGGCGGAACTGATGGTGTGCGCCGCTACAAGCGCCGTCCGCATATCTACCTCTTCCGTCCGGAAGACCTCGACAACGACGACGTCATCTCAGCCGTAGAGTCGACACCTACTTATAAACGTACGCGCGAGATTCTCGACAGCATCCATTCGCAGGCCACGGGCGACTTCCCTGCCGATGCGAAGAACGATCCGCCGTTAGAAGCCGTTCAGGGCGTCATCAGTTTTGTCTGATGGCGCCCTGCGCTTTTCGTACCTCGTACCTCGAATCTAACGATTACTAAAAGTCCACCTGGCACCCGATGCCGAGCACGTGGTTCGTGCGCGTAAAGGAGTCGCTGACCGTAGCCGACGTCACGCGGTCGTAGTCGTCGTACATCGACTGGAAGTAACCCGCCTTGAGCGTCAGGATGTCTGTAGCCTTGTAGTTGAAGCCGAAGCCGATGCTGTTGCTGTTGACCACGAACGACAGATCGTTCATATACTCGTCCGTCAGTCCGTAGCGTGTTATCTGTCCGCCCAACGAAACCGTCATGCGGTCGCTCAGGTCCCACTCCACGCCGACCAGCAGTTCGTTCGAGTTATGGCTCAGCTTGTCCTGACTGTTGCCGTACCACGAGGCCTGCTTGTCGAAGTAGTGGTGCCAGCCGGCATTCAGACGGACAGTTTCCGTGGGAGTCCATTGTGCGCCGAGCGCCAGCATCGCGGGGGCATCCTCGTTCACCGACTCACCATCCTTAAACTTGTTCACGGCGTCTATCTCGCTCGCCTCGTTCACGGTCGACTCGTTCTTCATGCGAATATCGGTCTTGAACTCATACTTGGCGGCAAAGTTGAAGTTGCCAAACTTGTAGTCAACACCAATGATGGGGGCTATGCCGACGCTCGACTGGTTGCAGAGCAGGTTCACGCCCTGCGAGTATTTCTGTAGCGAGTTGATGCTCTGGCGGGCACCCTCCAGCTGGGCCTTCGTAGCCTCCAACTCAGCATACTGGGGCAGGGCTGTGACACCAGCGGCTTCATACTGCGCCATACCTGCGTTGACCAGTTCGAGGCTGTTGTCGACCGTCGTACCTGCCGACTGCAGGAAGCTGCCGAAGGCCATATAGCGGTCTTCGCCGATATTCACCATGATATTGCTGATCTTAGCCTTGTAGGTGGCTGTGCCGTAGAGCAGGCGCAGACCGCCGTAGACGGCCAGGTTCTTGTTAATCTTATATGCCGTACCCAGCTGGGCGCCGAAGTAATACTGGCGTCCCTGCATGTAGCCGTCCATATCGTAGCCCTTGGCGCCGAAAGGTTCCAGCTGCTTGGCGATGGTGCCTACCACACTCTCGAACGAGCCCAGACCGTCGGCAAACTCACAGGCGCCGCCACCTCCGGGTACTGACAGGTTCACCTGTATGCTCCAGTCACCCTTGTTGTATGCGCCTTGCAGCGACGGGATGAAGGGTGCGTCGGCCGTTCCCTCAAAGGTCTTCATCGTCTGTCCGTTGTTCTTCTTGCCTAAGGCGAACACGGGGTTCGACGAGGCGATGGTACGTGTCTGGTGAGCATACTGCCAGTTGAAACCGATATGGAATCCCTCAGGCAGGAATGCCACGCCTGCAGGGTTCGAGTAGACGCCGTCCAGTCCGATGGCACCGTCGCGTGCCGGGTTACGCAGGAAGTCGATGCTTTGATTTGTGTTGGTTAAGATGCCGCCTGCTGTGGCGGTGGTTGTCGTTGCAGCCAGCATCACGCTGACCATGATTGTCTGAATTTTCATACCCTAAAAACATAATGGTTGTAAAATTGGCTGCAAAGGTATAATTATTGTTTCAAAACGCGCTGTTTACGCACACAAAGTTAACGAAGTTTAACGGAATATGCACAAAACTATGCACAAATGTGCAGTTATGTGCAGAAAAAGCCGCTTCCCGTATGTTTGTGTACTATCTGATAAAGTTGGTTCTCAACAGACTCTCCAACTTCGGATGTCCCTCCTCGCTGACATTGAGCTTGCGAATCATCCAGGCCATGTTGCGCCCAAGTGTGCGCATCGTCTGCATACCCTCTTCGTCCTGAGCAGCCTGACCAGGCGTCTGACCATAGACTATATTCCAGTACTGCGAACTGACAACGGGCATATTCAGGATGGTGAAGTACTTGTTCAGGCGGTCAAAGGCAGCCGATGCTCCACCCCTGCGGCAGACGACCACGCTGGCTCCCGGTTTGAACAGTTGATAATCTCCGTCTCAACACCCTCTTCGTTCAGTGTCTTAGCCACTTCGCTCAGAGCCGCGAACGTATTACCGTTCTCTCTGGGGCTTCCGTTTATCAAAAGTACCTTTGCCATATCTCTAAATCATCAAGTATTGTAATAGTGAGTGCAAAAATACGAAAATAAACTGAATTATTCGTACCTCTGCCCACAGTTTTAATATGTTTTGTGAAATTATTTATTACAAAAAACGCCTCAGAATTTGGAAGATAAAAGAAAAATGCCTATCTTTGCGACATGTATAACAATATCACAGAGGGCTATATGCCTTTTATGGGCTACAAGACCTACTACCGAGTGGTGGGCGAGGCAACGGGGAAAGCGCCCCTGCTGTTGCTCCACGGCGGGCCGGGCAGCACGCACAACTATTTCGAGGTGCTTGACTGCATCGCCGACACGGGGCGGCAAGTCATCTCCTACGACCAGATAGGCTGCGGCAACTCCTATCTCGACGGACACCCCGAACTGTGGACGCAGCAGACGTGGATAGACGAGCTCATCGCCATCCGCGAACATCTTCATCTCGACACCGTGCACATACTCGGCCAGTCGTGGGGAGCCATGCAGGCCATCGCGTATGTCATCGACTACCAGCCCCAGGGGGTGAAGTCGCTGATACTGTCTTCCGGTCATGCCTCCAGCAGCCTGTGGGCCAGCGAGCAGCACCGTCTCATCAAATATTTGTCTGCAGAAGACCAGGAAGCCATCAGCCGAGCTGAGGCCACGGGCCGATGGGACGATGCGGACTACCTGCGAGCCAACGATCATTACTTCGAGCAGTTTGTCATTAGTGTCGACGAACACTCGCCCGAATGCCTCCGTCGTCCGAAGCGCTCAGGCACGGAAGCCTATCTCTATGGCTGGGGGCCCAACGAGTATCAGCCTCTCGGCAGTCTGAAAGACTTCGAGTATACCGATCGTCTGCACCAGATTTCTCAACCAACACTTATCTGCAGCGGCACGCGCGATATCTGCACTCCCGTCGTGGCAGCCTCGCTCTATGAACATATTCCCCATAGTCAGTGGCATCTGTTCCGCCACTCCCGCCATACCTGCTTCATTGATGCCCACGAGGCGTATTTCCAAGTACTCACCCGCTGGCTGCAAGAGAATGACTGAATTGACAATAATTAAAATAAGCTATGAAAAAGAAGAATGTAATAGTATTCGTGATGGGGATGATGATGAGTCTTCCCGCCAGTGCACAGTGGACAAACTATGACACGCAGAGCACCATCAGGGGCGTCTTTGGCTTGGCCAATGCCGCCATCGAGTCGGCAGAACGTAAAAAAGAGATGGAGATCCTGGCACGGCAGAAGGTGGAGTTCGAGCAAAGCTACCAAGACGCCATGACGGAGGCCAAAGCCTATGAGGCAGCAGAAAATTGGGAAGAGGCCTTGGAAAAATATGAGGAGGCGGCAAAGCTGAATTGCAAGTACAGCTACACCGACCAGCGCCCCATTTCGCAGAAGATTACCAGCCTCTACGTAAAGGGTGGCCGCGATGACGACGGCCCCAGCATCCTCCATAATGCTACGGTGACGCTGGCCGACTACTCGGCCTACCGCTATATGCGCGAGAATCCTGTCTTCGTGAACAAGAAGAACGCCAGCGGCGTGAAGATTCTGCGTGTGGCCTGCTCAGACAGCGAGACCCGAGTGGAGATGGAGATAGAGGCCTACTCCGCAAACCTGCCCGTCTATATCAAGGGAGCCGCCTACATCAAAGGCAACAAGGGTGGCAAGCTGGGGCTGGCCAGTGTGCAGAACATCACGATGGCTCCTGCCAAGACCTTCATTCCCTGGCCCTACCAGAAGCTGCGCTTCGCCCTCATCTTCCCAGCCCTCCCCGACGATGCCAAGGAGTTCGACCTCATTGAGCCTTCCACCACCTGGCAGTTCAAGGACATCAAGTGCAAATAACAGGTGAAGGGGACAGTCCCTTGACACCTGGCGACCTCCACCGATGCAGAGGAGTTGGAGCCGATTATCAAGAAAGCACTAAACATCGAATAAAGCATGAACAAGCAAACAATTATCATATTATTGCTCATGCTCACCGTTATCAACGGATGGGCGCAGAAGGTTTGGAACAATCCGGGCTATCGTAACGAACCATACGGATTTCAGTTTGATGTCAACGAGGTGGAGTTTCTTGATGACGAAACCGTGCTACACATCACCGTTAGGAACCGTCCGAATGCCAGATTCTCTTTTGGGAAAAGTACCGTGCTGAAGACTGAAGACGGACAGTCGTACCCAATCATCAGCGCAAAGAAGACACGCGAAGGTGAGACAGACCTTGCACTTGACACTCACATCCCTATTCCTGAATCCGGCAAAACCGACGTGGCACTCCACTTCCAGCCATTGCCTCAAGACGTCAAGCAGTTTGACCTTGTTGAAGGCTACGCACGCAACTTCTTTAAAATATGGGACATCACCGATCCGGCCTACAAGAAGCAGGCAACACTTTTCAACAGCAGTTGGCGCAACGTAGAAACTGGCGACTGGGTTATCAGTCTTTTCAATGATTATGCCGTATATAATAACAAGGTGTGGCAGTATGAAAGGAAGACTGACAAGAAGATTGTGCTTGCTTCTGGCGATGATAGGATAACAATCGCTATAGGCAAGGAAAAGGAGGGTAAGCGCATATTCAATATGGGTGGTAAGAAGCAGACGCTCTCTGCTATCACTACCAACTCAAGTACCGATTATCCAACAGCCGACGAGACATCCTTCAGCACAGAATTGAAGGAGGGTCATGCTATCGTGAGCGGTTGGCTGAGATATCCCAAAGAGATTCTCCAAAACGGTTTGACAGTCGATGCTTCACACGGTAATATCGCTATTGACGACTATACTCATTATTCTGCTCAGGTCGATTCTATGGGACAATTCGAATTGGACGTCTCTTTAGTCGGCACACAGGAAGTGTACCTGCATATACAAACCAGTCAGAATGAATTTATAGACGGAGTCAGACTTGTGCTTTCGCCAAACGAGAAGTATTTCATGCTGAAAGACTACAAGACGTCGCAGACGCTCATTATGGGCGCTGATGCCCGACTCCAGAACGAGTTGCAAGCAGAGCGTCCAAGTCCGATATATATGGGATTTATTGATAACCCTGTGAGCGATGACTCTGTAAGGGTCATGGCACAGAAGTGGATACACAGCTATGAGCAATGTGTGGCTCAGAGCAACGACTTCTTGGCTCAGCATCCCAACCTGAGCAAGCGTTTTCGTGACTATATACGCGAGAACTGCCGTGTTGAAGTCTGCTCACAACTACTGATGATGCACTATGACACCTATAGCCGCTTACTACCTGCCGACGTCATGGAGTGGGTAGAAGAGCACTCAGTCGTCGACACTTCATTGCCTGTCAATCTCATTAGTGGAATGGCTGCGATGTTGAGATACAAGCGTGAGTGCTATGCTTGGGCCGACCCGCGAATCAATGTGCTATGGGGAAGAGCCTCAGTCTTGCCTTGGCTTGAGTCGAAAGGCATGCTTCGCCTCAGCGACGAGGATCACACCGCCATCAGTCAGGTTGAGAAGATGAATAGGGAAATCTTCGCTCTTTATACCCGGATAAAGGACCGCCGTGCGCTCAATGACTCCATCAGTGGTGTTGCGGAGAAATACGCGGAGCATGTCGATGTGGTCAATAAAATCCAATCGAGTGGTGACTACCAAAAGGCGTTGAACACGCTCTGTGTTGGCGGTGAGAAAGGCATTACCAATGCTATCATCGACTCTCTGTGCACAGACCCGCTTGTCAACAGCGTACACCACGCGCAGATCCTCAACGAGTACATTGACCACGAAAGATGTGCATTGCCAGAGGAATTAGAGCCCTACATCGCACTTATCAAGGAGCCGTTCTTCAGGAATGTTATCGTCAAGAAGAACGACTACTATAAGCAAGTGATGAAGGAAAAGGAAGAGGCTGTGAATGCGGTAATCCGTCCGTCGTCTGATGTCGAAGGTATGACTGATGGCAAGACTATCCTCGACAAAATTGTAGAGCCCTATCGAGGCAGGATCGTATATCTTGACATCTGGGGCACTTGGTGTGCGCCATGTAAGCGCAAGTTGAGTGAGTCGCACAAACTCAAGGCCGAGCTTGGGGGATACGACATCGTGTACCTCTACCTTGCCAACCGTTCGCCTGAGAAGTCGTGGAAGAACGTCATTGCGGAATACAATCTCACCGACCCCAATTGCGTTCACTACAACCTGCCGGCCGACCAACAGCATGCCGTTGAGCAATATGTTGAATTGACAGGCTATCCAACCTATTGCCTTTTCGACAAGCAAGGACGTATGCATCACCTCAACTGGCTTGATGACGAAGACCTGCTCAAGTTCAAAAAGAAACTGGATGCGCTGGAATAGAGGGGACAGTCCCTTAGGTGTCAGGGGGACAGTCCCCTGACACCTGGGGGGACTCCCCCCTTCACTTATTTTTAGCCATTCATTTTGTACTTTCAGAATTATTCCTTATCTTTGCGCAGTAAAACAGCGCGAAGTTACTCACGCTCGACAAAAAAAGAATAAATTTCTTTGTTTTGTTCTCGCTAAATCGTAACTTTGCAGCCAGAAACATATAAACGACGAGAATTATGGCAACGACAACCGCAAGAAGACGCAGCACGCACCCCATGAGTTACTATCGGAACATGGTGAAAGACATGGACGACAGCCAGAAACTGGAACTGGTATCATTTATCATAGATAGTATGCGGTCCACCAAGGCCGACGACTTGACCATGGAGGAAATGCTTGAGGGCTACCCGTACAAGCGCTACACCAAGGCTGAACTCAACGCCATGCTCGACGAGGCCGAGCGTGACTTTGAAGCTGGTCTGGGAATTGATGATGATGAGGTGTGGAAAGAGGACGAGGAGGAATTCGAGCGAGAACTGGCAGAGGAACAGAAACTGCAAATGGAAGCCGTATGAGAGTGAAATGGTTTGAACGCGCCAGGCAGCAACGTGACGAAGTGGCCAACTACATTGGACAACAGTTTGGTGCCAGACGTAAACATCAATTCAAACAGGAAATTCGCGAAACCACCAACTTGCTGAAGCGCAGCCCGGGCATCGGGCAAATTGACCCGCTATTTAGCGACCGTGCTCACAGGGGTGCTCACAGGGGGACAGACCCCGTGTGAGGTTTGGCTCACAAGACCCCCTGTGAGTTTTTTTCCTTTTTTCTTGGATGTTTGAATTATTCTTTGT
>Ga0326512_10003303_pt1 | contig 11876 bp, 7 predicted proteins | sample 1_2617_0518_D_FD_203652 | JGI IMG/M metagenome (GOLD analysis project Ga0326512, IMG submission 203652) | Bovine rumen microbial communities from UC Davis, California, United States - 1_2617_0518 | ecosystem: Host-associated > Mammals > Digestive system > Stomach > Rumen | place: USA: California... | reverse complement strand
CAGGTTACTGAAGGTGTTGACATTCTTAACTCTGCTGATAAATTCCCCGCAACTGTTCGTCTGACCCTGAAGGGTCTGTGCGTTGATCCGTGCGAGGCAGATACGCTCCGCGCTAAAAGTAAAATTAATTATTTAAAAATTGCGTAATTAATAAATGGCGATTATAGAGTAATCTATATACACTTGCGTATCTATAAAAAATAATAAGTGTCGATAACAGCTATATCAGGGGAAGCCCAGAGATGGGTAATCCTGAGGAAAGATTCGATAATATTATCATTATCGAAAATCCGCAACGACTACAGGATAAGATAAGTAATTATTTTATTGAAGCTGTTGCCCACAAGAATAATGTGGGATGATATATAGTCTGAACTCACGCTATAATCGGAAATATGAAACGTGAGAGATAGGCAGAAATACCTATCCGCTATAAAAATATAGTCAGTACCCAATAAGCACTAGGGAAAGTAACAGTTTGGTTTATATTGTGCTTCCGTCCTTCCAGCCTAGCCCTGAGACCACTATCGCTCTGAGTTCTGACAATGCTACTCTGGACTTCAATGGTAGTCTTCAGACTGACTACTGCTCTACTGACAAGTCCCTGTATCATGTATACTATGCTACAGCCGATACTGAGCAGTAAGGTAAAAATTTGAAATATATTAATTAAATATTTCGTATGGCAGAGTGGGTTTCATAGCCCACTCTGTTTTTTCGTAGTTATTATTTTTATTTAAATGCAAAGGAGAAAAACATGGGAAAATTTGATAGAACCTGTGTTGTCTGTGGGAAACATTATGAGTATTGCACAAACTGTGACCGATTCCTCAATTATCCCACGTTTATGACAATGTATTGTAGTAAAGAATGTGTTGATCTTTTTGATGTTCTCTCTCGTTTTGAAGCAGGACAAACCTCTAAAGAAGATGCCCAAAAAGTGCTTCGGGGAATGGATCAAAATAAGATGAAAACGCTCAAAAATTCTATGGCTAATACTTACAAAAAGATTATGGCTGAAGATAAATCTGCTGAAATTGAAGAAAAATCTGAGCCTATTAAGCCTGAAGTTGATAAACAGATTGCGGGAGAAACGGTTAAAAAAGCAGTTTATAATGCGACTCGTGAATCAGGTAAAAATGTTCCTCGCTCAATTGCTAGTAGGAAGCATTAATTATTTTTAAATGAACAGTGATTATTTATTTTTTTGACTTTTGACAAATACTATCCCCTAATTTTGGGTGATAGTCATATACAAGGGGCATAGCTTACGCTGTTCGGGCGAGGTTATGCCCTTTTTTTGTATTAGAAAGGAATTTGATATGATTGAACATGATGTAATAAATTCAAATCTACATCCACGTCCATATCGTCCTGAAGAAGTTGTACGTATTATTAATAGTAAACAATTTAAATTATATATTGCAAATGGTATTTATCCAATTGATATTTATACAGGATTAGATAGAAAAACAGGCAAAACTATATTGGTTATGATCTTTTTGAAAGATGAGACCAAGGAAGCATATAATCTTTGGTGTCGTTACGAACTTGAAGAAGATACTATTTGATAGGAGGTATATTATGGCAAAGAAAAAAATTACTACTCTCCTATCTCTTGATACTAGTACTACTTCTACTGGATGGGCGGTATTTCAAGATGGCGTTTATCAAGACTCAGGCGTGATCGATAAATTTAAAAAAGAAAAAAATGGGTATAAACGTCTTGAATTAATGGTTAAAGAATTATTATCAGATATCGAGCAATTAAATCCAGATATCATAGTAATAGAAAAAGACGTTGTTTTTGGAAATATGAAAGTTATAGACATGCTTATGAAAATTATTGGAGCAGTCTATGGTTTTTGTTTAATGAATGGAATTACTTATTATGAATTTGCGCCCAGTGAATGGCGTAAATATGTGAAGCTTCAGGCATTTGGAAGAAAACGTACTGAATTTAAACAAGCTTCAATTAAATATATCAAAGATAATTTTGATAAAGAAGTAAATGATGACGAAGCAGATGCTATTTGTGTAGGTATAGCATACTGTAAAAAGTTTGGTTAAGGAAGAAAAGGAGTATTAATTATGGCTAAAAATACAAATCAGAATCAACAGGCAGATGTAAAGAAACATTTTGTAGATGCTGAGAAAGATAGAGTTAAATTTGTTACTGTTAAAGAATTCGTGAAAGCACTCACAAACAGGTCTTCAGATGATGCAAGACGTGTATATTTGGAAGGGACGCTTGCTGTTAAAGATTATGAACGTTATGAAGTTGTATGTGTGATTTGTGATCAAATTATTGCAAATAGCTATTTTACAGCAAATGGACAATTTAAAGTTGATTCTTGTAAAAAATATTTGTTATATGTAGGTGCATTACTTAATACATATACAAATATTAAATTTGATGAAAATGATATGTTGGGTGATTTTAATTTGTTACAGAGATATGGTCTTGTAGATGTAATTATTAGTTATATTCCTGAAGCACAGGTTGCTATGTTTGACAGTATACTTAATATGAAAAGTAATGATTTAATGACAAACTATTATGAACCGCACGCATTTGTTAGAGAACAGATTGTTAAATTTGCACCGCTTATTCATAAATGGATTGAAAGTTTCCTTGGTGCTGTCGAAGGAGTTGTAAATGAAATTGATATGAATAAGGTAAGAGAAGTTATAAAGAAGTAAAAAGAAAGGACGCAAAGCCGTCCTTTTTTAATATAAAAGGAGGGCTATTATGGGTAAATATGACCAAGCTATTAACGATTGGTGTGAAAGGTTTGAAAAAGCAGTTGCTGAAGAAGCGAGACGTGTTTTAGTAGAACAAGCAGCTGTAGTAATGGAAGAAGATTATTACGGTGAATACGAACCTGAAGTATATGATAGGCTTGAAAATTTTAAAGACAATTCGTATCTCCCCTATTTAAATGGTAATGAAGGTGGCGTAATTTTTTCTTCTGGGGGAATGTCAGATTATCCCAAAATGGGGAAAGGATTTACAAAAGAATCTATTTTTGAATCGAATATGGGTGGTGAACATGGTGGAATGTATTCAGGGACATCGCCTTATGAATCTCTAAAAGAATTTGCTGGATCAATGGCAACATTGTCTCGTATAGCAGATGTTGCGGCAAAAAAAGCAGGAAAAATATTTTGAATAGGAGGAATAAGATATGGCTCAGGGTGCATTCGAAGGTGGCGTAGTCTCGATTAGAGGTGACGCTTCACAAGTTAAAAATGAACTGTTAGAAGTAAGTAAACTCTTAACAGAATTAGAAAAAAATAAAGTAAAATTAAAACCAGAAATTGATATCAATAATGTTAAAAAAGATGTTAACAAATTAGAGCAATATATGCAAGGTAAATTTGGAGCACTTGATTTTAGTCAGGTGTATTCTAGATTAATGACTCAAGTACAAAAAAATCCTAATAAATTTGCAGAAGAATTAGCTAAAACTATGCGTGGTGTAAATTTATTAGAACAAGCAGTTAAGCCAGAAGATATTAGTAAATTAGCGGCGGCTTCTGCACAAGAAATGTTTGATCTTGTTCAGCGATTAGGTGGACTAGCAGAAGGTACTAAACCAACAAGTAATCTTGTAACCAAAAGACTTAAAGAAATATATGATAAATACCCTAACGGAATTGAAGGATTAGGTGGCTCTGGTAAAGGTAACGGTTTTGGCGCATCTGAAGAAGCGCTTAATAGAATTGGAAACACGTTAGAGCGAATAGATGTTAATGTTCAAGGTATCACAGATTCTATTCGTAATGGTACTGGTATTTTAAAGGACGCTTCACAAAACGCAGAAGAATATGCCGGAAGCATGGAAAAAGCCGAGACAGCGGCTAACAAAATGCAAACAGCAGTTGACAAGATGAAACAAAGGCAACAAAATGTTAAAAAAGCCTTAGAGGGTGAAAAAGTTGAAACAGATTGGGATTGGACTTTGTCATATCTTAATGAAGCAAAAGATTCTACTTCGAAAAAGGTGTCTAAACCTAAAACCCGAACATCTGAATCTCAGCCTGAAATCAAGGCTTCTACGCCTGATGTAACACCAATTAAAAAAGTGGTTAAGGCAGAGGAAGAATTACGTAATGCTGCGGAAGGTGCTACTGGTGCTTTAAGAGAGCAGAATGATGCGTTGCAAAACAACAATGCTTCCGTTTCTTCAACGAATAAGAAAGGATTAACTTTTACAAAGGCAGTTGAACAAATTGGAGCGCCAAAAGAAATTGCTAAATATTTAAAAGACCCAAAAAGTATTAAGACCATTTTAAAAGGATTAGATGATGATAGTCTTAAAGGATTAGATATAGATCAAATACTTACTAATTTTTCAAATGATGATGATGCAAAATTAAATAAAGCGTTAAATGACAAAATGAGAAGGGCTGCAATGTATGTTCAGCAGATTGCGGCGATGTTCCCCGATGATTGGGAGGATATGTTTTCTGGATTTTCAATTTTTTCGCAAGGAGTAATGGGCAATTGGGCAGATGACATTGCTGCATTTTTTGAGCAAACTAATGATTTGGTAAATGGAGCAACTGGTGATATTGATGATAGTCGAGTAGAAGGATTGAAAATTACTTATGATAAATTAGTCGAAATAATGCAAGAATGGGCTGATTTATATAATACTGCTCGTCCAATGCTTGACAAAGGTATGTCCAAAACAGATATCGACACACGCTTAGATTTAATGAGTGGATTTACTGAAGAGGATGTAAAAAATAGTGAATTAGGTACTTCTGGAACTGTTGATTTATATTCTCAAAAAATTGAACAAACTCAACAACGACTTGATCAAATGGCTGAATTAAAATCATTATTAGATCAAGAAGAAGCGGCAGGACGAGTGCTGTCTGATCGGGAACTTATCTTTTTAAATAATTATCAAGAATATGTAAACAAAGGTAATGCAATAATTCAAAATGCGACAACAAGAAAAACTGCTTTAGAAAATCCTGAAGCCGTGCGTGAAGTGGCTCGTCAAAAAGTAGAACAAAGACAGCAAGAAAGTCAAATTAATTTTGAACAAGAAACATTAGAGGCAGCTAAGGCACAAGAAGAATTAGCAAAATCAGTAAGAGAGGCTAATAATGCCTTAAAGGAACAGAATGATGCTAGTAAAGATAATATCATGTATCATATGGGCAACTTGTCTGCTTCGAAAACTAAAGAAATTAGTCACCCATTTGGAGATGAATTTAAAGCATGGTTTGAAGGAATTTATGATTCTGGAAGAGGTTGGGGTGATGGAACTGGTTTATATATGACCAGAGATAGAGATGAATATGCTCCTGAAATTGATCAAAAATCTTTAGAAAATTTTTATGCTATTGATACTTCAGGATTAAATCTTTATGAGGCACATGCAGAGGAAGCCGCTCAGGATTTTTATAATTTTATACACCATATTGAACAATTATGTTTACAAATTGGTACAGGTACAGAAAAATTTGATGATAATTTAAAAAATGTCGATTCAGAAAGTTTATATGCAGATTTTCAACGAGTGTTTCCTAATATTCAGTTGTCATTTGAGCAATTTGATGATTTTATTACTAATATGTCTACAATGCTTGCTGATTCTGGGCTTAATGAAAATGGTATTGTGGATGCTCAAAAATTAAATGCTTTTAAACAAAAATTTGGCAATGACGATATAAAAACACGATTTTTAAAAATGCTTGGATATCAAGGTACGGATTTAAGTGGTACGTCTTTTGGGGGTTTGCAATCAGGAAATGTAATATTTGATCCGCTAGATAAAAGCCGCATTGTTGCCCAAGGTAAAAATATTGATGAAGTAGCCGCTCAAGCAGAAAAAATAAAAAAAATAAAACAAGAAACAGTCGAGGCATTAAAAACATCTAATTTAGAAGAAGAAAATGGAATTGTTGAACTTCCTGAAGATATAGTTTCAGATGTTTCAATTGAAGAAAGAATAGCACATTTAGACCAATATATTGAAAGTTTACAAGAACGTATTACTTGGTTAAAAGAACGTCAAGCGGATTTAAACAGTTTAATAAATGATAATTCTTATTTATCAGATGCTGATAGAGAAACATTTAGAGGGACATTAAGTGATATTGAAAAAACAATTCCTAAAAAAGAAGCACGTCTTCAAAAATATGTTGCAGAACGAGAAAAATTAACTAATCCCATAGATGAGTCAAAAGAAGCCGTTGATGAAACAAAACAAAATGCTGAAGAAGCTAAAAAGAATGCAGATGATGCTCAAAAATCTGCTGAAGCAGGTAAAAAAGCCGTAGAAGAAGCTAAAAATAATAAAAAAAAAGCCGATGCCATAATTTCTACTTCTGAATCTGCTTCTGATTTACAACCTGCTGTAGAAAATGCAGGACAAGCCGAAGCCGATACTAAAAAACAAGTAATGTATGTAGACCATTCTTTTGATACACTTAATAATTATTTAAGACAATATACTCAAGAGTTGGCACAAAAAAAACAAGAACGAGATACATTATTACAAAAAATTCAATCTATTCAAAATGGTACTTTTGATACTTCTAAAATGATGCCGGGGGCATCTACAACATTTGATAGCGCAATAGAAGCCAGTGGGCAATCAAAAGAAGATTATTTAAGAGGGATGTTAGAGTATGATACTCAACAGTTGGATGTAATTGAGCAACAAATCATTAATAAGCAAGCACAAGTGCTACGTGTCAATAAAGAACATGCTGAGGTTGAAGAGTTAGTAAAACAAGGATTTGATGTACAAGAAAAACAAAAACCAGTTAAAAAAAATAAAAAAGGTATTATTATTCAAGTAAAAGATGAAATTAAAGCTGAAGAAGATGACATTAAAGAAGCGGAAAAAATAATTGAAGAAGAAAGACAAGAAGCTGAAAGATTAGCCGCAGAAAAGAGAGCCAAAGATGAAGTTCTACAACAAATGATAAATGATGCTGGAGGCTCAACCAAAGGGCACAGCAAAAGCAGCGAATTTAATTTTGGCGCTAAACTTGAGGGCGGTGAAACTGCAAGACAAAAACAGCAAAAAGGTGGAGCGACTATAAAGGGTGGCAATCTTCCGAACTATAGCACGCCGGGAACAAGGGGTGGCAATGGTAATACTGGTGTTTCAGGTGGTGTACAACAAGTTAAAGTCGTTTATCAGGTAGAGACTACCTTAGAGGACGTTAAAGATGCTAATAAACAATTAAAAGCTTTAAAAAAGACAAACACTGAATTAACAACTTCAGCTAATCAAGCAGCTGATGCAATTCAAAAGGAAGCTGAAGCACTTAGTAAGATGGCTGAGACATTAACTACTATTGGAGAAATTGGTAGTAAAGTTGCAACTGCTAATCAAGAAGTCAAAGATGTTACGACTAAAGCTGTTAATCAAACTTTAACTCCTGAGCAACCCCAAACACCAACCAAACCAGTAACTAGACCATCAGTAAAACCTAAAGCTACAGCTACTAAAACATTAGATGAAATAAAAAAAACAAAAGAGCAAATTGAACAACTTCAAAAGGTTAAAGACGATGCTGAACAAAATTTAAAAAATATTACATTAGATGATTCTTTATTCGATGTTGGAGATAAATATCAAAAACGTAATGCCTATACTCAAGTTAAACAATGGGCAGATGATTTTAAAAAAGCACAAGAAGAAGTTAATAGTTTAGGTAAAAATACTGATCCTCAAAAGGCACAAGAAGTTTTAGATAATTACGATAAAATGCGAATTGGCTTTTCTAAAGCATTTGAGAAAGCATTAAATACTGGTACGCCTCAAAATGTTGAGAAGCAAATGGAAGCATTTGAAGAACAATATTTTAATTTAGGAAGACCAAGTGATGATTTTAAACAAGTCGAAGAACGCTTTACTCAAGCATCAACTCAAGCGGCAGAACGTGCAAAAGCACAATTTGAGCAACAAAAGCAACAAGCTGAAGCAACAATGGCAAAATTGCAAGCACGCTTAGAAGAATTACAGGCTAAAGAAAAAGCCGCTCCTTCTTCTCCTGTAAAACCACCCACCGAACCAAAACCATCTAAACCAGTTGAAGAAAAACCTGATTTAGGGGGAAACCAAACAGGAAATGGTATTAAAAACGAAGGTGACGAGGCTGCTAATGCCACCGCTAAGATGAAAGAATTGGCAGCAGCTAAAAAAGAGGTAACTGAAGCTAATCAAAAATTGGCTCAAAGTGCTCAGAATACCACAGGTGCTCTTAATAATGAGGGGAGCGCTGGCGCTAATGTGGGTAAGGTTTTTGATCTTAAACCACTTCAAGATCAAATTGATGCTCAGAAAAAAGCATTAGAAGAACAAAAGAAATTAGTAGAAGATCAAAAAAAATCTATTGAAGAATTAAAAAAAACCAAAGAAGAGTTATTAAAAAACCACTCGGATGATTCTATACCAAAAGTAGAACCAACAAAAGAAAAGAATCCTACAAAAAAGGAAGACAAAGAAGAACAAAAAAAAGCTGAAACTCAATCATCTAAGCAAACAGAGCAATATAAAACAGTGTTATCTGGTCTTGAAAAACAGATTGAAGACATTCAAAAAAATAGCAAGAAACTAATTAATCCTGATGACAAATATAAAAGTAAATTAGAAAATGCTAAAGAATTACTTTCGACAATTCAACAACTGATTGTTGAACTTAATGCCAATCCTCTTCAGTTTATGGGGAAAGACGGTGTAGATAAGGCAAAAGCTTTACAATCTTCAATTGATAGATTTAAAGATGAAACCGATATTTTACAAGATGATTATCAATCTCAAAAAGGTATTCAAGGACGTATTAATACTTATTTAACAAGTTATAAAGGAGCCTATACAAGTTTCTTTAGAGAGATAAAAGATTCATTTAAATCTCAAGCACTTGGTGAACTTCAAAAAGAAATTGATAGAACTTTTACAACTTTTGAAGATAGTATTGTTAATCTTAATCGTGCTACTGGATTAAATCAGGGTGAATTTCTTGATAAATATCTTAACACTAATGGTGGTAAGGCAACAGCAGGTCAGATTGAACAGCAACAAAAAGTAAGAAACGCTATTGCAGAAAATTATCGAGGACTTATTACTGATATTTCTGATGAATTAGTTAAAGCACAAGATAAAATGAGCAATGTCCTTGGTAAAGATTTTCTTAATAAAGATTTCTTTCAAGAAAAATTTGGAGAACAATTTACTTCTGGATTGGGAGATGCCAATAAATTTACTGAATTTCAAAACAATGCACAAAAAGCCAAAGATAGTTTTATAGAATTACAAAAAATTCAAAAACAAATGGCTGATGGTAAACTTGATTTAACACAATTAGCGCCTGATGAATTAAAAAAAAGAATTCAAGAAATAGTAAAATTGTTTGCTGACCTTAATGTAAACTATGAAAAAGTTGTTGATAGTGCTAAAGATTTTACTTTTGCCGATATTGGAGATATAGAAAAACAAAGAGCAAAAATCACTCAATTTTTAGAAAATAATCGTGGAATCAGTTCTAAGGCACAAGTTGATTTACGATCTTATTTTGATCAATTACAACAAGGAATATCTCAAGCTGACCTTACTAAATTAACAGACGGATGGCATCAAGTTGCAGATGCCGAACAAGCCGCAGGTAGAACTGGCGCAACTTTTATGTCAGAACTTCAAACAAGATTTAGAAGTTTAAGTACTTATCTCTTATCTTTCGTTTCGTTTTATGAAATTATCGGTACATTTAAGCAAGGTATTGGTATAATTCATGAACTTGATGATGCATTAACAGAGATGCAAAAAGTATCTGATGAAAGTCTGAGTAGTTTAAGAGAATATCAAAAGAGCACATTTGATACGGCAAATCAAATTGGTACTACAGCTGCACAATTACAGCAAAGTACAGCTGACTGGATGCGTCTTGGTGAAGATTTACAGCAAGCCTCTCAATCTGCGCAAACCGCAAATGTACTGTTTAATGTCTCTGAATTTGACAATATTAATGACGCAACAACTGCATTGGTTGCTATGAGTGCCGCATATGCGGACGCCGAAAAAGATATCGATAAGATGGATATAGTTGATAGACTTAATCTTATCGGTAATAATTATGCTATTGCAACTGATGAATTGGCTACTGCACTTCAAGATGGTGCGGCAACACTGCAAACTGCTGGTAAACAACATTGCCAGAATTTATAGAAATATAAATTAAAAATCTTATCTAATTGCTGGGAAATCTTTAGAGATCAATAGCTACAACATAAGGATGAAATAAACCTAAGTGTGAATGCTTAAAAATATTGATATTAGATAATCAGCAACGAAGCCTCGAATAGAGGAACGCTCAACGACTATCCCTTTGGTCAATTAAGACAATAGGAGTACGGCTCAATCGCAAACGGAGTGGGTGAAAATCCCTTAAATGGAAATGGTAAGCATCTGACCAGATAATACTGAAGATGAAGATATAGTCTAAACTTTATGGAGACATAAAGAATAATCAATAAATATATCTCAACTAATAAAGTAGAGGTGAAGTATGAATGTTAAAAATATGCGAATATTGTGGAAAAGAATTTGAAGCTGTTAATTCTAAATCCAAATTTTGTAGTAGAGAATGTAATCATAAAAATATGACAACCAAAATTGAATGTATTTGTGATACTTGTGGTGCGAAGGTAATGCGCAAACCTTCGGACTTACGAGGGAAGAAAAATATATTCTGTTCTAAAGAATGTCATAAGGAATATGCTTATGAAATAATTACATGTAAAAAATGTGGGAAAGAATTTAAAGCCAGAAAATCACTTCATAAGAAATATTGTAGTAACGATTGTAAAAACGCTTGTTTTGGTAAAAATCAGAAAACAAATCGTGAAAATATTACTTGTAAATATTGTGGCAAGGAATTTGAATCTCAAATTTCTAGTGAACGAATATATTGTAGTGAGAATTGTTTTCGAAATGCTCAAAAAACAGGTGTTATTAAAATAAGATCTGATGCTAAAAATAGAATTCAAGGTAAGCATCATTTTTATAATAGCACAGAAGATTGGGATCAAAATATAGAATTATTAGAAGAATATATAACAATGAATACTAAAATTAAATGCAGATGTAAAAAACACAATAAAGAATTTTTAATAGCCCCTATAAAACTAATGAGTGGTCAGACGGGATGTATTAGTTGTATTGCAATAAAATCAAGGGGTGAAGATAGAATTAAATCATATTTAGATTCCATAAAATGTGAATATGATCCACAACATATTTTTGAAGATTGTAAAAATATTAATTATCTTCCTTTTGATTTTTATATACCTAAATTAAATATCGCAATCGAATATGATGGTGAGCATCATTATAGACCTTGGAAACATTCTAAAAATCAGACAGATGAAGATGCAATGAGGGAATTTCAAGATATTAAAAAAAGAGACAATATAAAAACTACATATTGTAAAGATAATGATATAAAATTAATTCGAATTCCATATTTTGATTATGATAATATAGAAACAATTTTGTCAACGAAATTAGTAAGTTGATAATAAGTATTTATTGGTTATTTAGAGGTAGTTGCGATACCTCTATAATATTTATTGAATGATTTAGATGAAGCAATTGCTTTAACAACCGCAGGTAATGAAAAGATTGCCTGAATATGTGGTGACACATATTTAGAACACATTTAATTGCTGAAAATCCTAATGGATAATTAGCAGCGAAGCCATATATTCATATTGTTGACATTTTATAATTAAATGTTTATAATATATATGGAACGTTCAACGACTATTCCCATGTCGGGATTAGGACTAGAGAATACATATCCTAATCAATAGAAGTACGGCTCAATCGCAAATGGAGTGG
>Ga0326512_10003301_pt1 | contig 11884 bp, 12 predicted proteins | sample 1_2617_0518_D_FD_203652 | JGI IMG/M metagenome (GOLD analysis project Ga0326512, IMG submission 203652) | Bovine rumen microbial communities from UC Davis, California, United States - 1_2617_0518 | ecosystem: Host-associated > Mammals > Digestive system > Stomach > Rumen | place: USA... | reverse complement strand
ACCAAGACTGCCGAGCTTATGGCTGATGTCGGAAAGAATGCAGAGTTCGTTAATATCGGCGGCGGTGCTGCCAACGGAGGAACTGGCAATGTGTTGACCGATACGCTTTCAAGCATTCCTGTGCTGATGAAGAAATTAGACGCGGAAAATACCGCTCTAAACGGAAAGCCTTTCAATGATGAACTGCGAAACCTGATTGCAAGTATTGCAGAACCAGTTAAGGGATTGCTTTCAACGACGGTGAATGAAGCACCGAAAACTGCGGAAGATACCGACGCAGAATAAGTAACGGTATTATACATAATAGGAGAGTGTGGAAACACTCTGCACTCTCCAATACCTCTTATATATTGGGCTGTCGCCAAGCGGTCAAGGCACTGGTCTTTGACACCAGCATTCGCAGGTTCAAATCCTGCCAGCCCAGCCAATATATTCTCGTGTAGTTTGGTATTAATGCGCATTACTAAACGAAAGGCTACCATCGCCGTGGATTATGTAGGTTCAAGCCCTACCACGAGAGCCAGACCCGCCGTTACAAGTAAACACAGAGTTGAATGTAGCGGAATGAACCTAATAGTTGGTCGTTAGTCGGTGGGTAGAATAGCCATACAGGTCGAACTGCCTGTAGCCCAAATAGTTTGTTTTCATACTTTTGTTCATCAGGAGTTAGGCGGTACGCTTAGGCTGTCAAATAAGCGTGGAGTACAGTTTCAATTTAAGCTGCGGAGTTTCGGTTCGTATCTTCGATAGTAATAACGGATAAGGTAGGATTCAACCTTTGAATATAAGTATTTCTGAGTGGCTACGGAAACGGCTGTATAGATTAGGGCGGCAACCTTAAAATAGCCAACTAAGTGTCTTGATTAAGGCGCGAACAGCAAATTTCAAAAATTTATGAAGATTTGTTAAAAAGTAAGGTCGATTAGCACACACCATGTACGCTTTATTGAGCGCATTAAAGATGTGCAAGGTTGGGTCGGCGGCTACCTGTTATCAAGGGGCGCAATGATAACGAAAGCCGCATAAAATGATATAGTATGTGTCTTGTAGTGAAAGGCACACACAGCAAATTTACAATTATAAAATTTTTTAGAAGAAAACAAAAGAAGGTTGATGGTTACTCCTTGCGGGTTTCCAAAAGAAGCCCGCGAAAACCATCTTTTCTACTCTTACAATTTTGTTACAAAACACTCATTAACCAATGACTCGCGGCTCGCAAAATGCAAGCATTTAATTTAGAGATTTGGGCGGAAGCCGTGAGTTATATGGCACAGTAACCCTAATAGGTAAGGGAACAGTTTGCTAAACTGCGAGTAGCCGAGCGATCGGTGTGCTGGTTCAAGTCCAGCCTGTGCCGCCAAAGGTTTCCGTTGACCGAAGAAAAACGGGCGATGCTCAACGAGAAGCGAGTGTGATGTCTGTCAGTTGGACAATGCTGAGATAGCAACTGCGTGTTAAAATGCTTGGATTTTGCGGTTTTTCGCAGAGGATTTCGCGTAAAGAAATGGAGCAAGAAAAACCGTATATTTGGGGCTGAAATAGATTCGACAGGGTGCAAAAAACATTTAACTTCGCAGGACAGCAACCGCCTCAAGGTGCAAAACTTAAAATAAACGACAATACTGTTGTAACACTTCATCCCGCGCTTTTAGCAGTTCTCGGTCAGAGAGCCGTAGCGTGAGATTCCGATAAGTACCTGCTATTCGGTCTAACTTGTCGGACGGAAATAGAATAGCAACCAATGGTTTCTTACTTCCGCAAAAAGTAAGTGGTGGAGTGGGTGTAAATCTTTACATCTCCATTCGTTTCCCGCGAATTAAAACAAAGTTGTGGTTTGCAGGTTTCCACGGAGAAAAATCGGCTATTGCGTAAGAAAAGTTAGTGCGAGTATGTGTTTTGGACACGGAGGGCGGTTCTCCGTCAGCTCCACCAAAGATGAACCAAATCCACATCTATAAAAAGGATTGGTGGTGGGTGTGTTGTTTTTACGACTCCGGACAGCCCGGAAAGACGGGCAATTTGCGGATATGATGTAATTGGTAGCATATCAGCCTTCCAAGCTGAGTGTGGGAGTTCAAGCCTCCTTATCCGCTCCATACAGAAGCGTAGTTCAATGGTAGAACGGCGGTCTCCAAAACCGCTCATCGGTGTTCGATTCACCGCGCTTCTGCCAAATGACGAGATAGTTTAATGGGTAAAGAACACCACCGGAAAGGGTGGAAACGCAAGTTCGACACTTGCCTCGCCAAAATAAAATTCGTGTGGTGCGTTGCCGAAAAATCGGAGGAAAGCACGATGACAAATAGGAAAGACTATTGGCATCTCGGACAGACGGGAATGCGTGGCGGGTTAGGCGAGCGGTGAAGCCACCACCCTTTCAAGGTGGTAATCACGAGTTCAAATCTCGTACCCGTCACCAATATGCGCCAATAACTCAGATGGTAGAGTAAACGACTTTTAATCGTTAAGTCCGGAGTTCGAGCCTCCGTTGGCGCACCATCTCATACACAATCAGCAATATTAAAGGCACAATCTGTTAAATTGTATTACCTCACTTGTGTATGGTTCATAAGGCACATTAACAGCAAATTTACAATGGTAAACAAGAAGTCTGGAAAATTTTAAGTGAGTAGGTTCAAATCCTGCAATCGTGCTATGCACGTTCTTAAATGTGTCTTGATTGTAAACAAAAAAAAGATACGAACAGCGAAAGCTCCTAAGTGTCTTGAAAAGAAAGAAAAGGAGAAAAAGAAATGTCATTTTTTACTGAACTTCAAAAGAACATTAACGACATCAACAATTTGCAGCGTACAGAGAATGGCGCTATTGGCTACAAGTCAACTGGCAAAACAATTCTCGATATGAACTTTAATGTTCCGAAGTACCGCAATGCTACACCGGAAACGATCATCGAAAAGTTCAATCAGGCACGTTCTGAGAATCCCGCGCTTGCCATCTTATGGACATTCTTTGCAAGAGATGTTCGCGGCGGTCTTGGAGAAAGAAGATTGTTCAGAATCCTGTTCCGCGAAATCTGCAATTCTGATACCGAAACTGCAAAGAAGGTTATTCCTTTGGTTTCTGAATACGGCAGATGGGACGATTTGATTTATTCTACAATCAATACTCCTGCATGGGAAAAGACCATTGAGGTTGTCAAGGCGCAGTTGCTTGAAGATACCGAGAACGTTAAGGCAAACAAGCCTATTACGTTGCTCGGAAAGTGGCTGCCCAGCGAGAGAACTTCAAGCGTACAAACAAGAGAAACCGCGCGGAAGATTGCACACGACATCGGTTTGCCGATTAAGGATTACAACCGTATGCTTGTTGCTCTGCGCAAGTATTCAAACGTTGTCGAGGTCAAAATGAGCGCCAAAGAATGGGGCGGAATTGATTACTCAGCCGTTCCGTCTTATGCAAACTTGAAGTACAACAGTGCTTTTCTCCGCAATGACGAAGAAAGGCGCAGAAAGTACCTTGCGGCACTCACAAAGGGCGAAACCAAAATCAATGCTTCTACTGCTTATCCTCACGACATTGTGAGGAAGTACAAGATTGGTGATTGGAGTTATGTCAATTATGCAGACGAAGCGATCGAAGCAATGTGGAAAGCGTTGCCTGACATGGGCGGCTTGGAAAACACAATCGTTGTTGCAGATGGTTCCGGCTCAATGTATGGCGGTGGAAATCCTTCGCCGATTGACGTTGCGAATGCCCTTGCGATTTACTGCGCCGAGCATAACAAAGGTGAGTTTTACAACAAGTATATCACATTCTCGCGTACCCCGAAGTTTGTTGATTTAAGCAAAGGCAAGACTTTGTTGGATAAACTCAACATTGCAAGTCGCCATAATGAGGTTGCCAACACGAATATCGAGGCTGTCTTTGACATTATTCTTGATACGGCGATCGAGAGCAAGGCGGCGCAAGAAGATATTCCGAAGTCAATTCTTATCATTTCCGATATGGAATTTGATAGTTGCGCGGAATCTAATTCATCATCTCGTCGTGGAACGACAAGTTATTATTCCATGCGCAGTTACAACCGCCCTGATTCAACTCTGTTTAAGCAGATTGAGAAGAAGTATGCGGCGGCTGGATATAAAATTCCGCGCGTGGTATTTTGGAATGTTGCTTCAAGAACAAGCACAATCCCAATGATTGAAAATGATTTGGGTGTAACGCTTGTCAGCGGTTATTCCGTATCAATCTTCAAGATGATTATGGACGGAGAAACAGACCCATTCCAGAATCTTGTTAATATGCTGATGTCTGAGAGGTATCAGCCGGTTTACAAGGCAATTCAATAAGGTAGCAACTGTATAGCTTGACGGCGGGAAAGACCGCAAATATAAGGGTGTAGTCTAATGATAGGACACTGGTGATAAATGACGTGTCATGGCGCGGCACAAACAGTAATCAACTATTATCGACCCAAACCAGAAATGTAGGTTCAAATCCTGCCGCCCTTGTCAATATTGGGATGTAGCTCAGTTGGTTAGAGCAACGTAAAAATACAAAAAGGTGTTTTGTAAAAGCACTTGCAGCAATTTTAACGTAAAGCATGTTAAGCCGTAGGTCGCAGGTTCGAGTCCTGCCATCCCAGCCTATATGCGGGTGTAGCTCAGTTGGTAGAGCGTATAAATATAATGTTTTGCGAAAACATTAACAGCAATTTTATTATAATGTCAGCAGTTCAAATCTGTTCGCCCGCACCGTTTTCATGCGCTAACAGCAACCATTATTTACATCAGACCATGTATGCCTGAACCGTGAATTTTTAGCGTATGGTTTATATAAGACACACGCAGCAATTTTACATACGGATAATAATTAAAACTGCAAACTTTAATTTAGGTGGTTCAAATCCACCAAACTTAGTGTCTTGAATACAATTACATATGGGTGGCGTAGCTCAGTTGGTAGAGCGGCTTTACTTTTCTATTCCCGTGTCTTAGAGAGTCACGCGCAGCAATTTTACAGAATTATGCCTTGGGAGCAGCGTGTCGCAGGTTCAAGTCCTGTCGTCACCCCCAACATCTTGCGCAAACAGCAACTATTATTTACATCAAACTTTTAATTTGACCGGTAGATTGGCGTAAGGGAAAAATATTACAGTAAATATAAAAAACTTATTGACAAACTAAAAGGTTTGTGATATAATAAGATTGTCAATTAAGGAAAGCCGCTTTTCAGCGGAAAAACTTAAAGCAAAGAACAGTAAACATAAAAAAGTTAATATGTGGGTGTGACGGAATTGGCATACGTCCTTGTCTTAGAAACAAGTTTTTGTGGGTTCAAGTCCCACCGCCCATACCAAGAGGTAGAAATGAAAAGATTGAGTATTCTAATTGGAATTTCGTGTATCTCTATTACAGTTTTTGCTGTTATGAGAACAATTCTTATTTCTGTAAGAGGAACGGTAACTTTCGGCGGAGAAGCATTGATTCTTATTATTCCGCTTTTGGTTTGGTTGGTTTTTAAGAATATTGATTTAACCAAAGAGGAAATGAAAGACGCTGAACTTTCAAAAGAAGCAGAAAACGCAAGTCGCATTAAAGTTGAAGATTGCGGCGGAGCGGTTCAAATTACTGATATTCACGTTATTGATAAATAGATTCACCTCCTTTCTTAATGTGTAGTGACAAATCGGATAGACGGTTGACAGCCGGACAGACGGCATAAATGCGGGTGTGGTGGAATTGGCAGACACATCGGATTTAAGCTCCGATGGGCGTTGTCCCGTGCAAGTTCAAGTCTTGTCACCCGCACCATTTGTGCAATACAAAAAATATGATTGGCAAAGCGGAAAGACGCTTGACATTCGGACAGACGAAAGTATTGAATAAAACAAATTAAAAAAGTAATTAAGGCAATATGCTCCGATAGTTCAGTGGTTAGAACGGGCGGCTTATAACCGCTTAACGATAGTTCAAATCTATCTCGGCGCACCACTTTCATGTTTTCCTTCTCCAAAAATCCTATTGTAATAGGTTGACCGCCGAGAATAGTTCGGCGCTATGCTCCGATAGTACAGTTGGTTAGTACGCCCGGCTGATAATCGGGTAACTATGGTTCAAGTCCATATCGGAGTACCATATAACAATAAAAAGGTTTTGATAAATAATATCAGGTTATTGCAATGATGTATGTATTATTTGTGGCAAGAGATTAACTCGTCGTCACAAAACACCTTATTGCCGATTTCATTATGATATACAACGAAAAGAAGAAAAGATAAAGAAATGGTTAGAAACAGGTGATATGGGATTGGGCGCAGATACTACCGTTCGCGGTACTATTAGAGAATACATACTAAATGAGCAAGGTGGAAAATGTGCTATTTGTGGTATTTCAAATATGTGGAACAATAAACCTTTGGCATTTATATTAGACCATATAGATGGTAATGCCGCAAATTCAGCAAGAGAAAACGTAAGACTTGTATGCCCAAACTGTGATAGTCAATTAGATACATATAAATCTAAAAATAAACATTCAGCACGTTCTGGAAGAAAAAAGTATCTAAAAGAAGTAAGAAATGAAAAAATGGCTGGTGAAGCAGACAAGCGTGCTGCAACCGACTTGAAATCGGATTGACCCGCAAGGGTTGGGGTGCAAGTCCTCCGCCAGTCGCCAAAATTGAATGTTGTTCGCTGCGAAAATAGGCGGGGCAAATTAAAAAGGTTATGAGCGTAAGAAATTACGTCCGCAAAGTCCTCGTTAGCGGGATGCGTGGGTACTGCACCTATGCTGATGGTACTCGGCAACATCTGAAATCAATGAGAAGTCATTAATCTGTTCAGGTTGAAATGATATATACCTGTTCGGTACTGAAACCTATCAGGCATTGGTTTTGGCGTTATAGCCCTACCGATACGTTAAATCGGGGAATCACAAACAGAGGGATAATTAGATTGTAGCCAAATTAAGGTCAATTAGCGAAAGCGAGTAATTCAATCAATCCATTACAAGCGGTTGTGCGCTTGGTTCGGGCTATGGATTTAGATAGGGGAGATTGATTGCGGTGAAGTTAATATCGTGCCGGCGGAGTCGGTTAAAGTTATTACTTGATAATTCCGAGGCGGGGGACGCGGTGATGGCAATGCAAACCAACCAACGGTGTTTAGGCATTGAGTAGGAGCTATCCCATCGGCGCGGTATTAACAACATTTGCTGGTGTGTCGGAATAGGCAGACGAGGCAGACTCAAAATCTGTTGCCGAAAGGCGTGTGGGTTCAAGTCCCACCACCAGCACCAAAGAAAAGGAGTTTTTGAAATTGACAGCTAAAACCAGACGAGAATCAAATAAAAAAGTTGAGCGCGAGAAAAGATACGCACAAGTTATGAGCATATTGAAAGGTCGTATAATGACGGCAAAAGAAGTTGCTATAGAAATGAATTTGCGTGGATTTGCGCCAACATCTGAACGTAATTTTGCCGCGCCAAGGCTTACTGAGTTGGTTGGTCGCGGATTGGTTGAGGTTGTCGGAAAACGAAAATGCCAATATTCCAATAAAATGGTGGCTATGTATAAATTAGTTTAGATTATTCCTCGCGGAGAGAGTTTGCGGAATACTCAAACCGCTTTCGTATAAAATGTTGTTCGCGTCGTTGTTGTTGTTAAAGTCGTTGTTGTTGACATTCCAAAATTATTCCGACAAAGGGCAGGGAGCAGAGCCTATGTGGTGGTGATAACTCTATTCCACCTATCAAGTGTGGCGGTCACTTATACAAAAACCGCTAAATATTGCGGGATAGAGCAGCGGTAGCTCGTTAGCCTCATAAGCTAAAGGTCGTAGGTTCGATTCCTACTCCCGCAACCATATCTGGGTGTAAGTCAATGGTAGACGGCTTGATTTGGGGTCAAGTAGTTGGGGGTTCAAGTCCCTTCACTCAGACCATCTCAAATGAGAATATTTTTTGACGGGAGAATACATAGTGAGTAAGAAGCGAAGCGAATTTGATAAACGGATGAAAAAATACGAATATGTTAGCCGGACATATTTGACAACGCGAACGCCTGTAATTATTAGAATTGACGGCAAATGCTTTCATTCCTTTACTCGCGGATTTAAGAAACCATTTGATGAAATTCTTTCCGGCACAATGCAAGAAACAATGAAATATCTTTGTGAGAACATTCAGGGCTGCGTTCTCGGCTACACACAGTCGGACGAAATCACATTGATTTTGGTTGATTATAAAGATATTGATACTTGTGCTTGGTTTGATTACAACATTCAGAAATGCGCAAGTGTTGCTGCGAGTATGGCTACTATGGCTTTTAACACATTATTCAAGGAAATAAATGATGATTGGTGGTTTGGTTTAACGAATAAATGGGTCGAGTCAGGAATGACTAAAAATACATTTATTCCAGAGCCAGATATAGAACTATATAACAAGCATAGTTTAGCTATAAATCAAAAAGGCGCAATGTTTGATGCTCGTGTTTTCAACATTCCTAAAGAGGAAGTATGCAACAACATTTTATGGCGACAACAAGACGCAACCCGAAATTCAATTCAAATGGTGGGTCATGCAAATTTTTCTGATAAGCAAATGCACGGCAAAAACACAAGCCAAATTCAGGATATGCTTATGTTTGAAAAAGGCATTAACTGGAATAATTTCCCGACAAAATATAAGCGCGGAAGTTGTTGTGTTCGTAAAGTGAATGAACAGACCGGCAGAAGTGAATGGGTTATCGACAATGAAATCCCGATATTTAAGGGCGAGGGTCGCAATTACATTGAGGATTTAATTTATGTCTGAGGTAGAGAAATTCATTAAGCATTTCCGCACGAAAGAAACAATCGAAGTTTTCACTCGCGGATGTTGCTATTGGTTTGCATATATCCTCTGCGGCAGATTTCCGCAAGCAGAGCTTATGTATGACCTAATTGAAAATCATTTTATGGTTGAAATTGATGGTCGATTATACGACATTACGGGAGATGTGACGGGTGAATATACGCCGATTCCGTGGGATTTCTATGACGATATTGTTCATAAAAGGAGGATTGAGCGGGATTGTGTGCTGTTCGCAAATTTGAAAGATACATAAAAACAATGAGTTTGTCCGATAGAATACTACAAAAAGAATTGTGTAAAAACACTTATCTTGGATATTGGACACCACCCGAAGGAGAAAAAGAAATGACGGCAGAAGAAGTAACAAGATATGCGCGCAGCAAAATTAGAACATATCTTAATCCGAATCCTGGATTTGTGCGTGTTGTGGACGGCAAAGTTATGCCACTTCCCGATATGCCGATTCCCGATTTTACAGAAGATACAGAAAAACCTTTGAGAGTGATTTCTCAAAGATTAAAACAAATTAAGGAGAATGAAGAAATGAGTTATGCTTTAACAGTAACAGGTAGCAGAATGATTAAAGAGGACGGCGAAGTAAAGTTTGCTTATGATACCTCTGGGCGATTTAGTGTTGTCACGGACGCGGTTATTCCCGAAATCGAGGACGTTCAATCCATCAACGACAAGGTTGTAATCGTCAAGTTTGCCGACGGCACTTCCGAAAAGGCGGTTCTAAGCGAGAATGACACCTTCTCTCTCGAACAAGGTGTGTCAATCTGCATTACAAAGAAGATTTTGAACAAGGTGCTAAAAGGCGCGAGCGGCACTTCCGCGTACAACAAGCTTGTTGATTACGGGCTAAAAGTCTACGACAAGTAGCAGAAAGAAATCAAAGAAGCAATCGCGGCGAAAAAGGCTGAGAAGGATGCCGAGCAGAGGAAGATTGACAGAATCCGCAAAAAGAGAGCAAAGCACAAGGCGAAGCTGAGAGAGGAACAGATTGAGATACAGGCAGAAGCGTACCGCCGCGCGATGAAGTCAGAGTAAATTTGAGGGAGCGCGGATAGCACTCCCTTATTTTTTTGAAGTAAAGGAGTGAGCCAATGTGGTACATTACAGGTGATACTCACGCTGAGTTTAATCGTTTCAGCACAAAGCGATTTCCTGCGCAAAAGGAAATGACGAGAGATGATTACGTTATCATTTGTGGTGATTTCGCGGGAGTTTGGGATTACAAGTTATCCTCGCCGGAAGAAAGTTACTGGCTCGATTGGCTAAACAATAAACCATTTACAACGTTATTTGTTGACGGAAACCATAGTAATCATACGAGATTAAAAGAATTTCCGCGCGTAAAATTCCACGGCGGGATGGCGCATAAAATCAGGGATAACGTCTATCATTTAATGCGTGGTTATGTATTTGAAATCGACGGCAAGAAGATATTCACGTTTGGCGGCGCAAAAAGCCACGACATTCAAGACGGTATTCTTTATCAAAAAGACTATGCAAGCCTGAGAGATTTAGTTGACGATTATAACAGACGAACTAAAATGGGCGAGATGTTAAGGATTGACGAAATTTCTTGGTGGAAAGACGAATTGCCAACAAATGCTGAAATGAAGCGCGGGATAAAGAATCTCGAAAAGGTGAACTGGACAGTTGATTATGTTATCACGCATTGCCCGCCGAGAGAAGTTTGTAAATGGTTTGGATATTATTCTACTGATAAATTGATTGATTATTTTGATGAATTGCTTGATAAAGGATTGAAATTTAAGCAATTTTGGTCGGGACACTTACACAAGAACCAATACAACATATACGGTAAATACAATGTTTTATTTGAGGATATTGTGAGGTTGTTGTAATGTGGTTAATGTGGTTAATGATGAAAAATACATTAGGAGATGAATTGATGTATAATTCAAACTCAGTACGCAATAACGAGAATGCGATTATTGTTGGCAATAAGGGTGTTTTCATAAACGGTAAAGAATATCCTTTGCCGGACGGGAAAAGCACAAACAGCACAATCATAGACAATCATGTTTTTGTTAATGGATATGAATTGAAAAACGGAAAATGGAAGAAAACACTGAGGGCAATCTTCCACAAGTATTTTTGATGTTTGGAAGCAGATAAAAGAGGGCTGTAAAATGTTTCATACGTTAAATAAAGCTTGGGCAACTATTTTAGTTAAACAATCGTTAGAAAACAAAAACAAAATGTTTTTATTTGTATGCGATAAGAATAACTCAGAAGCAATCATGATTACCGATTTATTGGAACAATATTCTGCAAGTGGAATATATATGACGAATTATACGCTTGCTCAATTTTTCAAAGATATAAACTCAAATGGGAATGATAGATTTCCTATGTTTGATGATATTTTGGTATCAAAGAATATTCACGATTGTATGCTACTTGATTTTTTGAGTAAACATTGTAAAAGGAGGTGTTGTTAGTGAATAATAGACCGGAAGATATTTTATGGTCGCTTGAAATGATTAAAAGAGCCGCGAATAGTCCGAATGGCTGTACAATCAAGCATACAGGCGGATTTATTGCCGACGGACAAATTGATGACTTAATCGAGCTAATCAGCGATTGTATTAAAATGAAGGAACAATATAAAGCCCAATCTGGCGGTTCAGAGCCAAGTGAAAAAGAAATCAAGAAACTGAAAATATTTAATGAATATTGGAGTGGCAAAAGCATGAAAAAGAATGAATAAGGAGGGATTATTTGCGGCAAGGAATAATGAGAGCAACCGCGCTTTTTATATTGATTATAACTTTAGGATTTATCATTGGTTCTGCTATGGTTACTATTAATAACCCGCAAATTTCAAATGTTGCAACTGCGGATTCTGCAACTATTGATTCAGTAGCAACTATTGATGAACCTTTGGCAAGGGTTGTGATTACAACTATTCCTAATACAAGGGTAGAAACAACTGCGGAAAATACGGTGTCTGTAACACAAAATCACAGTGAAAAAGTGCAGGAAACTACACAAAATTACAGCGAAAAAACGCAAAAACCAACACAAAAGTCCG
>Ga0326512_10003300_pt1 | contig 11885 bp, 32 predicted proteins | sample 1_2617_0518_D_FD_203652 | JGI IMG/M metagenome (GOLD analysis project Ga0326512, IMG submission 203652) | Bovine rumen microbial communities from UC Davis, California, United States - 1_2617_0518 | ecosystem: Host-associated > Mammals > Digestive system > Stomach > Rumen | place: USA... | reverse complement strand
CATTCCATTCAATGTCCTCTATAAGCCTTTGCCAATGCGCTTCTGGATCATAATACTCGGCAGAATAAAAATCTTCCTCACATATTAAACACCCGAAGTTTTTATAAACATCTTTAGGTAAAGGTTTGTAATCGTTGTCGTTCAAATTCATTATAAATCACCATCACATTATTACTATAATTTAATAGCATTTTAGTCACCTCATAAAATAATTTAAGGCAAGGCGTCCCTCGCCTCACCTTAATTATACCACACGTATGTTCGAAAGTCAAATAAATTTAATTTACTGTTAACTGCGCCTTACGAATCTCAATCCACTCATCCAGCGTGAGAGGAACATAATCGGAATACATACAAAAGCAATTAATCATCTCGCACGGCATCGAAACCAACTTTTTATTATCACGACTGCCGAGCAGATTAAGATGATTATGAATTTTGTTTACATAATCCCGCACACATTCTTCATCCCACGTTGAATGCAAATGACCGTAAAGCATATAAGCTTTTGGTTTTCCATCCTCTGTCAAGCGGTACTGTCCATTATAACACATGATAGGATAGTGGGAGAGTACTGCCAGGCGTTTATTATCATTAAGTTCAGCATAAGGTCTGATCCACTTAAACAGAGACGAATCAAAATCCTTATCCTTTAGGAATTTATCATGATTACCAATCACCAGATACTTCTTGCCCTTTAGTCTCCGCAGAATATCGTTCGTTTCTTTTCCCCGTGCTATTGAAAAATCTCCAAGCACAACAACCTCATCGCCGTGCCGGACTCTGGAATTCCATTGCTGAATCATATATTCATTCATTGCTTCAGTGTTTTCAAACCCACGACAATCCATGCGGTCGTTCATACCGCCATGAAAAAAGTGGAGATCCGAAATATAATATCTCATATTTACATCGCCTCATTAATCAATTCTGCGTATTCCGCTGCGCAGTCCTCAGCTTCCTCTTGGGTCTCAAATACTTCAATCATCCGATATTGGTAATCATGACCCTCTTCTAAATAATAAGTTGCCCACATATTCTTCTGTTTTAAAATTGGGTCATCCATATTTCTCTGCACAATAATCTCTTTAATCTTATCGGCGCGTATATACCTATTATTGATTTTAACAAGTTTACTCATCATTTATCTTCCTCAACAACCGGCACAATAAACATTCAGACAAACGGCATCGTCTTCCTCACCACCGTAATTAAGGCGATAATCATCGACCGTATAAACACTTCCCTTTAATTCGACATCATGTCCGACAAGCCCAGCGACCATATTCGCAAACCTGTCATATGTTTCCTCGACCTTAAAACCAGTAATGAACTTTGCAGCTTCATATGCATCATCGGCGCTGTAATCATATTCACAAAATCTAACAAGTAAATCTTTCATTCTCTTCCTTCCTTCCTTCCAATCATCGCAAGTCTCATCCGGCGTCACAGACGTGTTATAGTTGTCTCGATCCATACAAATGGATTTATCTTCATTATAATATTTACAAGTGGCGCAGCAGTTAATCATTATCATTTAACAACGCCTCCTCAGGCTTTGTATACTTCTCCAGTAAAAACTTTGTTAAATCAAACATCCCAGAAATGTAATTTGCAATTTTAGCGCCTTCTTTTTCATCGGCATCGACCATCCACTCATAAGCATACTCATCAATTGCCTCAAAGAATGCTTTATAAATTTCATTTTTATCCATACTTATTACCTCTTATTGTTTGGAATCTTAATATACTTACACTTACTGCATCTTCCCCAGCTACAACAGTCATGCTCATGTCCGAGCAGCTTACGTAGCAGAGGAGAGAAGAGTCTGATTAACTTCTGTGTCCAAGGTTCTTTCATAGTCCAACACCGCCTTTATTCCATTCCACCTTTTAATCGCTTCCTGCTTTGTATAGCCACCAATTCCTACATAATGTTCCTTACCTCTGAAATCGCTCCACCGACTACATCGTATGTATATATAACCGTTTGCTCTCCTGAAAACTTGAGGTTCTGCGCCACAAAATGGACATGGACGAAGACCATCGTAAAACAATTCAACCATCATTATCCTCCATAATACTTTTACAATCTGGGCAGTATCTAAAAAATGAATACAACTTTTTATTAATTAAAACAGCCATCCATTCATCACTATCCCTACCCAGAAACAAATACAGCCCATCACAACAACTATAATACTTAAAACAAAAACCAATATAGCCTTAATGTCAAATGATCCATCGAGCCTCATCCATGAAACCGCCTGTGTGATAAAAAAGACACCACTACAAATAGCCAAAACCCCAAGAATAAAAAATACAAAAGAAGAGAATAGTACCATATTAATTTACTCCGTATAATCTGTATTATCATCTGTTAAAGAACTACAAGGACTAATGGTTATACTCTGGCTCTTTTCATCGTCAGACTCCCAAACTTCAATTTCTACGCAGTTTTTATTAACCAGTTCAACAAGTTCATGAATCATACTAGTACTTATATTAATCATAATTTACCGCCTTTCTTCCGCACCAAGCGCAATATGGTGTTTTGTTATCCGTATAATGTCCACATTTAGCACACCGATATGGAGTATTGTTACCAGTCCAATGAGTCGTAAATGATTCCGACTCCGCCAATACATCGGGATCTATATTCCAACGCTCATATTCTCCGCACTCTCCACAATAACAATTCCGGTCATCATCAAGATCAATCAACAACATAATCTGTCCTCACCTCATGGATTTGATATAAGTCTGCAAGCTGCTGAGTTACCGTTACATCACATAACCCATCATCACCACCCAACTCAAAATCTAAAGTTTCTTTGATAAAATTAGTTAGTTCCGTAGTAACCTGATGATGCATATCGTTAAACTCTGCATCTGATACCTTATCGTTAATATGAAAATCAACTTCAACCAGGGCAACATATCTACCTTTTATCATTCACACCACACTCCCTAATCACAATCATTAGAAACTTTCATCCATAACATCTAAATCATTTACCTTCCTGATTGCATCAATAGCAATTTGAATGGCATCTTTCAAGTCATGCCAATGAACATCATCATAATTATTTTTCCATACTTCAAGAATTTCCAAAGCCCTATCAGTCGTCATATGTTGTCTCCATCTTCCTTCCGCAATGCGGACAATATGGTGTTGCATCATCGCTATAATGTCCGCAATTATCGCATCTATATGGAGTGAAATTACCAATCCAATAAGCCATCTCTGGCTTTATATTGACAGTAGGAGTATCGTCTATTTTATATAATAAATCTGTATTAACAGTCTCCATACGAATCACTCCCCGCATTTACCCATGACAGACAAACTATTCCTGCTAATATGTTCTCTTGTAACTTCTATTGTCGGACATCCACCGTCTTGTGGAAATCTCAACCAGATATCTATATCCGTAAGCATATCGCCGCTTCCAACCAAATCCTCAGCTCTGTCAATTACTTCCTGCCCAGTTGCTTTAATAAGATCAATAAGATGTTCTCTCCAATTCTCCATTTATCATTCACCCATATTATCGCTACCACAAAAATGACAATAATTATCCCAATTATCAAAATCCCACGCGCATTTCTGAGTATGTCCACATTCTGAACATATAGCGTCTCCATTTGATAGAAGCTTCCACTTTCCCTTCTTCCGCTCTTCGATGGTCGGAGCATTCTGTACCGCAAATCTACTGTTAACATCTTCGTATGGAATACATTTCAATAGCGCATCCGCATCAATTATCCTCATCTTTCCGCCTCCCACTACTGCAAAAATCGTCATTAAATCCTCTTTGTGCGCAGTCTTTTTCAAACTTGCAATCCCTGCATCGCACTACTGGAACGGCATCAATGGTCGGAGCATCATCTATCATTCCGCAAAAATCCATCTTGCTGTATATGCAGTCATACTGGCATGACCTTACTTTGCCTTGTAATTCTTTCTCACAGTCTACGCAGTCGTCTTTCATGCCGTAGTCAGCTTTTAATGCATCCGCATCAATCAATCTCATTCGCTTTCACCTCCATAAGGTTCAGGCAACGGCATCCATGCGACAACCTTAAAATCAGGAAACGCATATTTCATTTTCCAGTCCCACTTACCATCATACGTACAAGCTGTCACGGTCATTCTTTCGCCCTTGACCTCTACTGTGGCAAGGACATACTCTGACCTTTTTCCAGTCCCCAACTTCTTTAAAATTCCTGCGTCTTTTTCCTTTGGCAACCTCTCAGTACATGAGATCCAGTGCTGTGTACTTGGTAGTTTAATAACTTCCTGTGATGCAATAGCATCGACAAATGCAACAAGCTCGTCATAGTCATTTTCCTCGCTTGGAATCTCTATATCGGTTATATCTATATATCTACGCATCGCTCTCACTCCCTACGGCAACATTCAATACGTACCTTTTATCTTTGTAAGTAAAATACATTCTCGTGCCAGTCTTAACTAAATATTCAGCAACGGCATCAAGCGCTTCATCCGTAACGTCTGATTTGCGCGTCCACATATTGCCTTTCTTATTCAGCGTCCCTGCGTAGATTCCAAATGCTCCACATCCTATGTGATATTCAGCCATCGTTTTCTCCTCCCCACGGTTTAGGCAACGGCATCCATGCCACCACTTTTATCTGTCCCAGGTAATATGACTGGATGTCCCATCCGTGCGGAGTCCAATCTGCATAGCCTGTTACATAATCATCCCAACCGTCATAATGTTCGCATTGAATTGTCACTGTAAATGTTTCATCGTAATCCTCGTCCGATGGCAACCTCTCACTGCATGGAATCCATTGCTGTTCTGGCTGTAATGACATTAGTCTTGTTACATCCTTATCCGTATGCCCATCCCAGTGTTTTGCTTTTGGCAATACTTCACAATCAAACACATCCCAATACTTTATGCTGTAATGATACGTGTAACTGCCTTCTGGTGTATCTATTCCAACGACAAACCAGTCTCCGCCAAAACACGGCTCTCCATCTTCATGTTTTAGCGATTTCCAAGCCTTGTCTTTATAGGCGTTGACAAGAGCCGCAAATAGATACATTCTCTGCTCATATAGGTCATTGAATGTGTGAAAACCGTCCGATAAATCTTCAATGTCATTGACATTTGCAACTGCACATATAGCACTTAATCTTTCCATTTCTACGTCTGTCATTTGGTATCACCTCACATGGTCATGGTCTTCTGAGTATCTGTAATCCCTTAAAGTCCGTTCCAAATCCTGTTCTGCCTCACGCTCCAACATTCGAAGTCTGTTACCGTCATTATCATATATCCTATATTCAAGTAGCCATGTCTTATATGCTACCTGAGGAATATCAATTGCTATGCTCATTCCTCATTACCCTCCATTCGGCATCCGCAGTATGGGCAATATGGCGTATCGTTTATGTGTAATTCAAAATCACATTCAGAACAATATGCTACACCGTAAATATTCGGTTTATATATCCACTTCCCCTTCTTGCGCTCTGGCTGTACCTCTTTTGCTTTGACATGTTTCGCCAGAATGCACTTAATGTCCTCAATGTCTGCAAGCACCATGTCATCACCTTCAGATAACTTGTACGTCTGCAAGTTTCCAATGTCCTCAAGTAAGGCTTTCATATCGTCAAAGTCAACTTTAACTTGAACACTAAGTGCTGTTTTTTGATTCTTCTGCTCTGGCTGTGCGGATGGCATGTCATCAACATGGTCAACAATCGACCTTACAGCACCTACGCACCAATCTGGATCTGTTTCCATAATCCATTCGATAAGGTCGCTTGCGTATATGAGTTTTTCAAAATCACTCATCGGTTCTCCTTTCCGCATCCGCACAAAACCAATCACCATAAATGTCAGCACACATACGGTGCTTCTGCCGTCCATCATCTATATCAAGCCAGTGTTTGCAATCCTTACACCGTATGATTTCTGGCTGTGCGGATGGCAACCGCTCAAAGTGTTCGATAATCCGTTCTTTTGTTACGTTGTCATGCCATTCGTAGATTTCTTTAATCTCATCGATTGCTTGCTGTCTGCTAATAACATCATCCATTATTCTCACCTCAACTCTGTCGATTATCTGATCCACAAGCAGGACAAAAATTAGTAGGGAATGGAACACACTGATTACATGAAGAGCAATAAAAAATACTAGGTCGCTCTCCAGATGCTACATGGTCAAGATATACTCTTTCCCATTTTCCTTTCTTTTGTTTCGGCTGTGCGGATGGCAGGGCTTCCAATTTATATATACATTCTTCAATAAAACCACAACCGGCCATCACCCTCGGATCTAATTTGGTATAGTTATTACTCACATTTCTTATTACTTCCTTCAATGCATTTGTGGCATCATGTCTATATATAACATCTTTATTCATCTTCATCCCCACTTATAACCACAAAAAGAATTATCAACAAAACAACTATAACTCCCAACTCAATCCAAAGTGGCATAAGCACAAGCCACCAGCTCCAACTGATTAACCCGCAAAGTTTTAATACGATGAATACGATAGTAAGAACTTCTAAAAGTCCAAGACCGCCGGACGCTGCATGATTCCGATTTTCCATATTATCCCTCCGTCTCAATAATTACCCATTCAGCACCTTCCGGTAACTCAGATGACCACATCGCATCCACCATTTCCCGCAGAATAAACGCCTCATATTCCTTAGAACGATAGTCTGGGTATGCGTAGAACATATAGTCGGATGCATTGTGGTCTGTATACTCCTCACCTTCAATGTCTTTCTTCGGCTGATTTTTTCCGAACTTTAACTCCTTATCATGAAGTGCCGCATAAACAGTAGGAGAAATAGTATCATAAAACCCTTCAAACCAATCTCGATGCTCTTCGTAGGCTTTTACATCTTCAATGAGGAAGTAACCTTTCTTAACGTAATCACCAGACGGAAGCTCTTTAACAGGCAGCCATTTAACAATACCCATCGTCTTTTTGCCGTCCCAACCATCATACTCAAATTCCTTGCGGAGTTCGTCAGAGATTTCATCATCTTTAATAGAATTGAAAGATTCGTGAAGATCCGAAGCAAACGACCTGGAATTGCAAATTACTGAATGAATCTTACCTTTAGCATCGTACACACCCATTGGGTATATTTTGCCATCGTGCTTATAACCAATATAATACTCATAGTAATAACCCATATTTAATTACTCCTTAACATGTTACTTCCCAATTATTCCAACCTTTACAAGGACAAACCGATGTGTAAGGTGAAAGTCCTCGCCCGCAGACCGGACAAATCCATCCAATCAACTTTGGTGGATTATTATTTCCAGACTCTGCATTTCTACCGGTTGCTTTATCGGTCTCGAAAACGAGGAGAGGAGAGTTCTCCATTGCCTTTTTAAATTCCTCTGTTACATATTCATCCACCATCATTTATCATCACCACCATCATCGTAAGTAATTCCAAGCTGGGTAGCTGTTACCGGATAACCATCTGCATTTAGCATCACAGTCATTGACTGCTGAGATCCGGTAGTATATACCAGATACACAACGTCAGTCGCTCTGTCAACGGCATAATAATAATGACCATAAGATGGATTGACTTCGTAAATATTAGGCTTTGCTTGTTCTGAAGGATGTCCCGCTTCAAACGCAGAAGACAGAGATTCGCACCCAGCAAATGTCAGCATCGCAACAACCAACAATAGCATCAATATTTTTTTCATTCATCTACCTCATCCTCATAATCAGAAATTCTCATGGTCACGTTGTCCAAAAACTGAGCAAACTGTCTAGGCGACAACTCGCTCAAAGCTTTATCAACCAGTTCCTCAAATGCCATGTCTGCTTCAAATAATGTCATTAGCTAAATCCTCCTTACTAATATTAGAAATAGGAACGCCAGGAATCGAACCTGGGACATACGGCACATCCGATGCTCTACCACTGAGCTACGTTCCAATCTGCAATCCTATTTTTCCCGCCTGTTCACGGCTGATCAGACCGCCCCCACCTTCATACACTGCTCTATGCTTCCCCTCAGCAGTATCTTTCAGATTGCAGTGGCGCACATCGTGTAAATGCTGACGTGCCACACGACTCGGCGGGTTATTCACCCTAAAATCAGCATCATGCGCCATAATATCCGCAGATAGAAGTGCCTCGAAGAGGGCTGATAAGAAACTAGCTTCGATATTTGGACTTCTACCTACTTGTTGTTTCTCTGCTGACGTGACCAACGCCCGTACGATTCTAATAACGTCAACCGTACAAATCCGGCTACTCCTGGCAAGGATTTGCACCTTGCATACACTCACCGATTGTAAACAATCAGCGGATTTCTCTCCATTCGTAAACGAACAACGTGCTATTTATAGCGTCTACCTATTCCGCCACAGGAGTACATTTATTGTCGGGTGTGCAGTTTCAATCACACGCATCTCTACTGGATTGCCACTACTTTCATTCTGTCCTCGAATGGACTGAGGGGTAGTCCCCACAATGTTCCAACATACGAGCTTTATTTTCTTCTCGGCTTTTAATGCTTGCCTACCGACAACTACTCCCGGTGAGGAATCGAACCTCACATAACCTAGATTGCAACCCAAGTTCTGTAGTCGATAATCTGTCACATTGTACTCTACAGGTACTAGGTCTTACATATAAGCGTCTACCCTTTCCGCCACGGGAGTACTTTTCACAAATCATATAGAAACTAAACTCAAACTCGCATCTCTTGCTTACGAGGCAAGTGTTTTAATAATCGCTGTTTCCCAATCGACAGCGCGAGTATTAAACTATAACCGTCGATATGATTTGGAAAATCGGAAGACTGGGACTCGAACCCAGAACCTTCGGCTTATAAGGCCGCTGCGCCCACCTGTTGCGCCATCTTCCGAAACAGTGGGAGAGGAGAGACTCGAACTCTCACGGGTGGCCAGCCCTTCTCTGCGTCTGCCAATTCCGCCACTCTCCCAAATGACGAGACATCTTGGACTGCCTCGCCCAACCGCCGTTTTGTTTCCAAGAATTTGTCGGCGATTGTCAGCGACTTCGTCGAGTTAACGACAACGACTACCTATCATCGCACCGCCTAGCCATAATCAAAGATCCCACCAACCATTACGGCGATCTACCCACCAACGTTACCTCGCCAACTTTGATTATCTGCGCTGTTTACCTTTCTCCATTTTTAACCACCATAAAGCGGCGACTTTACGAGCTTTCACGGGCGAGTGACCTTTTGCACTTCCGAGGGCATATCTCAATATAACGATTATTCTGTTTTAATTGGACATCCACAGCATGGACAATAATGGTAGTTTGGATAAACTTCAAAGAAAGAGCCACATCTGGAGCAATGATGAATAGGTGTATCTTCATTAACACCCTGAATTTCATGTATCGTCTTAATCACTGTGTTGACAAGCTTCTCAACTACTTCATCTTTACTGATTAATATATCTTTCATAAAAATCTCATTCTTTATTCATTCTTAATTGAATATTTCTTTTACCTTTCCTTATAAACATAATGTCTCATATTAATACTTCGTATATCCTTTTTCTACTAAATACTTAAAGTCCTCTTCTTCAAACACCAATGTTTGCCTGATAATAGAATATTCTTTTAATCGCTCATTAATTTCTTCACTGAGATCTTCTAACCCGTTTAACAACAAATCTCGAATTATACGTTCTTCAGGAACAAACTGAGATTTAATTTTATAATCTTCACGGTAATAATCATTATGTATGAATTCTAAAAAGGTCGGAATAAAACTTTCGCAATTGTCATTCAATAAATCTTCATACCTCCAATCAAACGTATAATAATTATTAAGTATTTCGTGATCAGCATCTTCATCATCTTCTAAAACAGGATAATAACAAATACACTCTCCAGTACTGTTCCAACTATACCAACTATGATCATAAGGAAAATTCGTATATATAATTCCGCATGATGCATATATATTTTCCTTAATACGTACACGGATTGTAATTATTTTATATATAGTCCATTCTCCATCTGCTTCTCCATCAAAAAAACTGAAATCATAATATTTAATAAGCTTATCATCATCTTGAATCATTTTTACACATTGCAATTTGGTTGAAGGCCAATACTCATCATGATAAACCCATCTTCGTGTTTCATACATAACAAAATCCTCACATATCCAAATCCAAAATCTTAATTATGTTTAATGTAATTTTATTACTTGGCTTCCGATAACCATAGTAGTAGTTTTTAACACAACTCTCTGACAGGTTTAAAACCTGAGCCATATCCTCGATGCTGATATCTCTGTCATCCATGACCTGTTTTAACCAATTATCTGTCATAATTATTTCTCCTCTAGTCTTGTAAACTCAGTTAACATTGCTATATTTCGTGCAGCGTTAAAGTCTGCGTGGACTTTTTCACCATACTTTTTACACTTCGGATTGATACAGCGGAACTCTCGCTTATCACGCTCTCCAATCTCGCCACAACATGAGCATCTCTGGGATGTATATGCCGGTTTGACGAATCTTACCTCAATACCTTTCCGCTCGGCTTTATATTTAATGAAGCTTTGAAGCTGATAATATGACCACTCAGAAAGAATTTTCTTCTTCTTTTTATCCTTCGTGTCCTTGCCGAAACCGGAGAGATCTTCCAGATTAATATACTTCGCACGGTTATTAACAGCGAACTCCACGACCTTCTTACTGACTTGGTGGTTGTAATTCTTGGCGAAGTTGCGCTCATTTTCTTTGAAGCGATCCATCGGCTTCAGTTTCTTTTTTCTACCGTGACCGCCGGCGGTGTAAGCCAACCGTCTGTTAAGCTTCCGGCGTTCTTCTTTAATCTGCGTTCTCTTGGAGATGAAATTATCACCATCTCCAATCATCTGGCGGATATGCTCATTAGTATTTAAGGCACAACACGCAGGGATTGCTTCGCCGAGATCCACGCCGACCACGGTGTCCTCATTGAGCGGAATCTTTTCTACCGGCACGGAGAGCGAGAGATTAAGGATGATATCACCATCTTTCATCTCGATGCTGCTCCCGCGCACTTCATAGAATTCCTCAAATATCTTCTGGAATACTGTCCGAAGTTCTCTTGACTTGTGCGGACTACCGAAGACCAAATGAAATGTAATGTCATTTGCAAACTTAATATAAATCCCAGGGTCTCGCTTACTGTAAAGATTATCAAGGAACTCCTCGTGGGTTTTGTAGTTGTGGTAGAGTCCGAAATCATGATGGGGATTTGTTCTACGAAGTCGCACCCAATCAATATGAACTAATAATGGATTATCTTTTCTATAAGATGGAAGAGAGATATTCCCATATAATAATCCTTTTTTACAAGCGTTGGAATAGTCTTGCCGAACTTTAAAGGCTAAATGTGCAGCCATTGGAAGACCTTTAAAAAACTCAATTTCTGGATTGTATGCACTTCCCTTTTTGCTAGAAGGAATCCTACTATACAACTTATTTAATTCTTTTCTGTCTTCTTTGGTCATATTATTTCTATCAGCATTCCATAAATCTGAAATATACTGATTCATTGCTTTGTTCTGTTCTTCAGTTGTATCTCGGATATATTGACGGGTCTGTTTGATTTTATCTTTATCTCCAACAATATATAATTTTACTTTTCTTGCAATAATTGTTTTATCTTTCAATATAATTATCTCCATTATACAAGTGCCATGTAAAATCACAATACTCTCGATTTTACAAGCAAAGTCATTGATTTCGATGCCGGTGTGAGTACTATGTAAAATCATAATGCTCTAAACTTTACAGATGGATTACTTTCCACTTCAGCCAGTGTGAGTACTATGTAAAATCATAATACTCTAAACCAAGCTTCCCTCTGA
>Ga0326512_10003299_pt1 | contig 11886 bp, 10 predicted proteins | sample 1_2617_0518_D_FD_203652 | JGI IMG/M metagenome (GOLD analysis project Ga0326512, IMG submission 203652) | Bovine rumen microbial communities from UC Davis, California, United States - 1_2617_0518 | ecosystem: Host-associated > Mammals > Digestive system > Stomach > Rumen | place: USA... | reverse complement strand
TTAGGGTTGTTTTGGAGCGTGATAACAATAGATTAGACGATGGAAAGTACTTACGCAACCATTTTTTCCTGGATATTGGTGTTGATGGGGATTTTATGGACCATCCGGTGTCTGTTTTAGAGGTTTTAATCGCACTTTGCAATCGAATCGATGCGGAATACCTCGGAAATCCTAATAATCCACGTCCTGATATTATATTTTGGGAAATTTTGTGTAATTTGGGTCTAGATAGTGTATGTTTTACTGATCAGAGGATCAAAAATCCATCAAATTTGCGTAATTTTTATAGAATTATAGACAATTTTATGGATAGAAATTACGATTTTAATGGAAAAGGGAGCTTATTTCCATTAAAAAGTGTATCTTTTGACACCTCTGAGATGGAAATTTGGGATCAAATGCAGGCCTATTTGAGTGAAAAATATGGCGATTTTTGGTAAAAGTGTATAAAAAACATACACGAAAATGAAAAGTTACGCAAAAAGTTACGTGGGTTAAGCCCAGTATTTATGCGGGTTTCAGCGATTTTAGTGTATGTTTTAATGTTTTTTTCTTAATCTATATGAATGTTTAAAAAAATCTATAATTAAGTTGAAATACAAAAAAACATTCATTTATACACGAATTGGTCGAAAAAGGAGAAAAATATGCTGGATTTTGTCGAAATATCCCTCGATACTAAGTCAAATAGCAAGGAATTATATTTATCTCCTGAGTTTATAGTCAAGAAATCACGAGATTTAATGATAAAAGGTAAAGCATTCTATGCTATTTGGGATGAAGATGCCGGGTATTGGTCGAAAGATGAGCAAGATGTACAAAGATTAGTCGATAAAATGATATATGAATATGCAGATGAACATGGATATTCTAATATCAAGATGAGATTAATGTCTAAGTTCAGCACAAATAAGTGGGAACAATGGAAAAAGTATTGTAAATCTTTATCTGATAACTATCATGAACTGGATAGTAAAATTATATTTGCAAATCAGAAGGCTAATAAGACTGATTATGCGTCAAGGAAATTAGATTATCCAATTGAACCTTGTGCAACACCAGCATATGATGAGATGATGTCTGTATTGTATGAACCTAGTGAGAAAGAGAAAATAGAATGGGCAATAGGATCTATTATATCTGGGGATAGTAAAACAATACAAAAGTTTATGGTGCTGTATGGTGGACCAGGAACAGGAAAAGGAACTGTAATCAGAATAATACAAATGTTATTCGATGGATATTGTGGAACATTTGATAGTAAAGCATTGGGAAACAGAAATAGTGACTTTGCTTTGGAAGATTTTAAAGATAATCCATTAATCGCAATAGATGCAGATGGTGATCTTAGTAGGATAGATGATAACACAAGACTTAATACTATAGTATCACATGAAGCACTATCGATTAATGAGAAGTTTAAATCGAAGTACTCAACAAAGTTTCACACATTTGTATTAATAGGATCTAATAAACCGGTTAAGATAACAGATGCTAAGTCTGGATTACTAAGGAGACTTATAGATGTGTCTCCTACAGGTGAGAGAATACCACCTAAAAGATATGACGAACTGATAGAGCAAGTAAAGTTTGAACTATCAGGAATTGCTGCTCATTGCTTAGAAGTATATGAGAAGATGGGAAGCAAATATTACAATAGCTATGTACCAATTGCCATGATGAGCAATACAAATGATATGTATAGTTTCATGGAAGACAATTATATTTTCTTTGCTGAAGAAGCAACTGAGGGTATATCATTAAATGCTGCTTGGATGAGGTATAAGGAATATTGCGATGAAGCAAGAGTTCAATATCCGATGTCTAAGAGAGTATTTAAGAGTGAACTTAAGAATTATTTTAAAGTTTACAAAGAGAGGACCAATAAAAATGTAAATTGGTATGAAGGATTTTTAGAAAACAAGTTCAATTTTTATAAAGGAGAAAAACAAGATGAGAAAGTAGAAAAAACCGGGTGGTTAAAATTTAATAAAAGGATCTCATTACTTGATAGAGAGTTTTATGATTGTCCTGCTCAGTATGCAAATGAAAATGATAAGCCTAATTATAAATGGGATGATGTAAAGACAACACTTGCTGATATAGACACAAAGAAAGAGCATTATATTTTGTTGCCAAAGCAAATTGTTAAGATTGATTTTGATCTTAAGGATGAAAACGGTAATAAGAGTTTGGAACTTAGCATGGCAGCGGCTAACAAATGGCCAGAGACTTATGCTGAGGTTAGTAGATCTGGCAGCGGTGTGCATCTATATTATATTTATAAAGGTGATGCTTCTGAGCTTAGCAATTTGTATGATGAGAATATTGAGATTAAAAAGAGTACGGGAAAGAGTTCACATAGAAGGAGATTGACTAAATGTAATGACATTCCCATAGCAGAGATAGCTTCTGGATTACCTAAAAAGGAGAAGAAAGTGATAAATGAGGTCGGGATAAAAGATGAGCAACATTTAAGAAACCTGCTTAAGAAAGGGATCATGAAGAAAGTATTCCCGAACACCAAGCCCTCTATCGATTATATTTACAAGATACTTGATGATGCATACAAAAGCGGAATGAAGTATGATGTAAGTGATATGGCTCCTGACATTCAGCAACTAGCAATGAGTAGTACACATCAAGCTCAGCTTTGTATGAAAATGGTTAATAAGATGCACTTCGCATCAGATGAACCAAGTGATAATCTAACTGAGAAGATGAACGGACCTATTATATTTTTTGATATAGAGGTTTTTATAAATCTATTTATCATTTGCTGGAAGAAGTTAGGTGGTAAAAATGTTGTAAGGATGATTAACCCTACAGCATTACAGGTTGAAGAATTTGTTAAAGGAAGTAGATTGGTTGGATTTAATAACAGGAGATATGATAATCATATTCTCTGGGCTGCTATGATGGGCTATAATGTAGAGCAGCTATTTGATCTTAGCCAAAGGATAGTTGTTGATAAAGATAAGAATGCTATGTTTGGTGAAGCTTACAATTTAAGCTATACTGATGTATATGATTTCTTATCAGCAAACAATAAGATGGGTCTTAAGAAATGGGAGATAAAGTTAGATATTCACCATGTTGAGAATGCAAGACCTTGGGATAAACCAGTTGATCCTAAGTATTGGAATGAGATAGCAGATTATTGTTGTAATGATGTATTAGCAACAGAGGCAGTGTGGAATGCAAATCAAGCAGATTGGGAAGCAAGAGAGATGCTCGCAAACTTGTCAGGACTCTCTGTCAATGATACAACAAACTCTCATACCACCAGAATTATTGTTGGTAACGATCGCAATCCACAATCCCATTATATTTATACAGACTTGTCAACCATATTCCCCGGTTATGAATATTGTGCGACAGGAATTGATCAATCAAGATATATCCCTAATACAAAGATTGTTAGCGGTAAATCTATATATAGGGGTAAAGATCCAGGAGAAGGTGGATACGCAATTGGCTATCCTGGAATTTACAACAATATAGCTTTGCTTGATGTAGAATCAATGCATCCACATTCTGCAATCAGGTTAAAGATATTTGGAGAAGAGTATACTGCAAAATTTGAAGAGATAGTAGAAGCCAGACTTGCAATTAAGCATAAAGATTATGAGAAAGCTTCTAAGATGATGGATGGAAAGCTTGCTCCTTATCTTAAAGATCCTAAAGATGCTAAGAAGGTTGCTAATGCACTTAAGACTGCTATCAATTCAGTTTATGGTCTTACCTCGGCAAAGTTTAGTAATAAACTTAAAGATCCGAGAAACAAAGATAACATAGTTGCTAAATATGGAGCCTTGTTCATGATAAATCTTGAAGAGGAGGTGACTAAGAGAGGATTTACAGTTGTACATATCAAGACAGACTCCATTAAGATAGCTGATGCTACACCAGATATTATATCCTTTTGTATGGACTATGCGAAAGATTATGGCTTTAAGTTTAATCATGAGGCAACTTATGAGAAGATGTGCATAGTTAATGACGCAGTATACATTGCAAAGTATGCTAAGAAGGATTGGTGTAAGAAAGCTTACAATTATATTCCTGAGGATAATGAAGATCACGAAGGACAATGGACTGCAACAGGTAAACAATTCCAGGTTCCTTATGTATTCAAAACTTTGTTTAGCCATGAGGATATTGTGTTTAAAGACATGTGTGAAGTATTCTCGGTAACAAGCAAATTATATTTGGATATGAATGAGGGATTAGGAGAAGATGAGCATGACTACAAATTCGTCGGAACTATAGGTGAGTTCTGTCCTATCTTACCAGGACATGGTGGAGGAGAACTGCTTAGAGAACAAGATGGAAAGTACAATGCTGCAACAGGAACAAAGAAACCAGGAAAGATTCCAAAAGGAGAACTTGATCACTACATGTGGTTAGAAAGCGGTACTGTTAAGTTACTTAAGATGGAAAAGTATATAGACAAATCTTATTATCAGGTACTAGTTGATGATGCGGTTGATACAATCTCTCAATTTGGAGACTTTGAACAATTTATTTCTTAAAGGAGAAAGAAAATGGCAGACAGAAAGAAGATATCAAACATTAAGATCGAAGGAGCAAGACTTATATTCAAAAATTTTCAGGGAAAGGGGAATGACTTCAACAAGGAAGGCGATAGGAACTTTGGTGTTCTGATCCCGGATGATATGGTTGAGGTTCTGCAGAATGATGGCTGGAACATAAAGTTCAGACCGCCTAGACCAGATGATGGTTATGAGCAGCCTTGGCTTTCAGTTAAAGTCAAATATGGAAAGTATCCGCCGATCGTAACACTTATCAACAGCAGCGGCAAGATGCGTCTTGATGAGGAATCTGTTGGACAGCTTGACTGGACCAGGATTAAGACAGCTGATATTATAATTCGTCCTTATAGCTATGATGAGATCGTAGACAAAAAGGGCAATGTTATAAGATCATCTGGAGTCGCTGCATATCTGCAGGCACTTTATGTAACTGTCTTGGAAGATGACTTTGCATCTAAGTATGCAGATATTCCTGATATTGATAAAGCAGATGATACTGAAGATGAGATGCCCTTTAACGAGGACTAATTATATTTGAAAGGAGAAGTACTATGATAGAATCAACTATTGAATCACACGTTATAGGAACCACTGAGAGTGGAGATAAGATTGTGGAAAAGCTTGAAAGAGTTCATACTAGAAAGATAGATCGTATGGTTGCCAGGTATGTCATGAAGAGGCGAGGCTACCGAAAGGTTGCTAAGAGAGACTATTCTAAAGTCGCTAATGTAAATGGCAAGGGCTATCAGACAACTAGGAATAAGGGTTTCTTCTCCTTGAACTGGAAGGAAAACGTAGTATGAATCATATAAATAGATTTTATATTTGTGATCCAAAGAAAAATGTAAAGTGCAAGGGTAGGTTTGAACTCCATTGTGGTAAGCAATGTTTTTGTACAACTAACCCATTATATTCTAATGATCCAGAACACCCGTTAACATACGAAGAGTATTACAAACAGGAAGGTATTAGAATGCACCTTTATGGTTATATTCCTAGAGAGGTAGAACAATGAGTCAGGAAAATTTACATATTGTTAGTTTTGACATGTATTGTCCATCATGCAAGCATGTGAATGTAAAAGATACAGATGAACCATGTAATACATGTTTGGAGATACCAGCAAGACAAGACAGCCGTAAACCTGAAAAGTGGGAAGAAAAAGAATGAATGTAGAGCTTAGCCAAGAACAGCTATCAGCTGTTGAGAGAATGAGAAATGGTTGCATACTCTGTGCTGGAGTTGGACTTGGCAAATCTCGTACAGCTTTGGCTTATTATATTTTGAAAGTATGTGATGGTGGTTTAAAGATCAATGGGGCAGGGTCATACAAAGAGATGAAATCTCCCAAAGATCTTTACATCATCACTACTGCAAAAAAGAGAGACTCTACTGAGTGGATTAAAGAATGTCAACCATTTATGTTAAATTCAAATCCAAAAACATCTAATGGTCATAAGAAATTAGTTGTTGATAGTTGGAACAATATAAAGAAATACGTTGATGTTAAAGACTCATTCTTTATATTTGATGAACAAAGAGTGGTTGGATATGGTTCATGGACTAAAAGCTTTTTGAAAATAGTTAAAAGTAATGAATGGATATTGTTATCAGCAACACCTGGTGACACTTGGTCTGATTATATTCCAGTGTTTATAGCAAATGGTTTTTATAGAAATAAAACTGAGTTTAATACAAGACATGTTATATTTAACAGGTTTGCGAAATATCCTCAGATTGACAGATACATAAATGAGAGCTATTTGATGAAATGTCGTAAAAGTATTTTAGTAACCATGAAAGATGAACGAGATACTATAAGACACAATATAGATATTCCAGTAAAGTATGACATTAATCTGTATAAAAGAATTATGAAAGAGAGATGGGATCCATATGAGAATCAGCCCATTGCTGAAACTGGAAAATTGTGTTATCTACTAAGAAGAGTATGCAATTCTGATAAGAGTAGAATAGAAGCTGTTGATGAAGTAATAACAAAGTGCAACAAAGCAATTATATTTTACAACTTTGATTATGAACTAGAATTGTTAAGAGAATATTGCAAAGAGAAAGGAATTGAATATGGAGAATGGAATGGCCACAACCACGATGCATTACCAAAAGGTAGTAGGTGGATATATATTGTTCAGTACATCGCAGGTTGTGAAGGATGGAACTGTACAGACACAGATACAATCATCTTCTACAGTCAATCCTACTCTTATAGGCAGACTGAGCAAGCTGCTGGGAGAATCGATAGGAGAAACACCCCGTACCATGAATTATATTACTATCACTTAAGATCTAAGTCAAACATTGACTATGCTATAAGGAGAGCTCTTATGAATAAGCATGATTTTAATGCAAGAGCCTTTGAAAAGAAGCTGAGATGACATTATATTCTCAAAAAATGCTATTCGCCCCAAAATATTGGTCTCTAATAGAGAGGAAGAGAATAAAAGAGTTCTAAAACGGACGAGGGCCTAGAAATAGGTGATGGCACAGCAGGTAACGTCAGGCCATTTAAACAGACTGGGCGATGAACGTAACCAACATTCCTACGTTGGCTTTTATTCTTCTCTTATTTTTTTTGTCTTTGGAGGTGATTATGAAAGAGAATCAGTTCCAATCACAACTAATAAAGAAGATCAAGGATCGTTTGCCAGGATGTATTGTGCTAAAGAATGATCCCAATTATATTCAAGGCATTCCTGATCTTACAGTTTTGTACAAAAAACGTTGGGCCACATTAGAATGTAAGAAAGATGGCAAGTCTAAACATAGACCCAATCAAGAATATTATGTGGGTGAAATGAATAAGATGTCGTTCTCATCATTTATATTTCCAGAGAATGAAGAGGAGGTACTAAATGAACTGGAACGATCATTCAAGCCAAGTACCAGAAGGTGCACATGCGTTTCTGGGAGCAAGTAAATACTCTTGGCTTAATTACAGTGAAGATAAGGTTAGAGAGAGTTATAAAAATGCTTTAGCAAAGCAGCGTGGAACAGAATTACATGCATTTGCTGCAGAATGTATAAGATTAAAGCAAAGATTACCAAAGTCAAATAAGACATTGAACAAGTATGTAAATGATGCAATAGGTTACAGAATGAGACCAGAGCAAGTGCTCTTCTATTCCTATAATTGTTTCGGCACAGCTGATGCAATTATATTTAAGAATGACCTTTTAAGGATTCATGATTTAAAAACTGGAGTAACACCAGCTTCTTTACATCAATTAGAAATCTATGCTTCTCTTTTTTGTCTTGAGTATGACATTAAACCTGGAAACATAGAGATAGAACTTAGAATCTATCAGAATGATGATATTCTAATTGGAAAACCAGAAGCCGATACAATTGCTCCAATCATGGATAAGATTATTATATTTGACAAGATCATAGATGAGATCAAGGAGAACGAGGAATATGTCTGATTTATTGCATTATGGTGTTGGTCATTTAGATGATCCGCCAGGAAGAGGTTCTGGAAGATTTGCTTATGGTTCTGGTGAAAACCCAGGACAGCATAAACATGACTTCTTGTCTGAAGTTGAGCGTTATAAGAAGAAAGGTTATAGTCAGAAAGACATAGCAATTGCTCTTCTTGGAAAAGATGCGACCACAGCACAACTTAAAGCAGAAATAGCTATAGCAAATGCAGAACAAAGACGTGCTAAAGTGTATGAAGCAAGGAAATTACTCGAAGAATGTAATGGTAATGTATCAGAAGTTGCAAGAAGAATGAATAAAAATGAGTCTTCTGTTAGGAAGTTACTCAATGAAGATCTTGAAGCTTCTATGAATAAATACCAAAACACTGCTGATTACTTAAAAGATGTTATCGATAGAAAAGGTGGAGTAATTGATGTTGGTCCCGGAACAAATATATCACTTAATGTAACAGATAACACAATGAAGGTTGCAATAGCAATGCTAGAAAAAGAAGGTTATATTGTTGCAAAGTGCCAAGTTCCCCAGCCAACAAATAAAAACAAGAAAACTACAATTTCTGTTGTTTGTGCTCCAGGCACAGAAGTTAAAACTTCAGATAATGGACAGAAATGGGTAGATTGGACTAAGAATCCACCAGCAACAGTTGAGGATTATACACCAAATGAAGGGAAAGATTATGATACTTTGAAATTCCCTGCTAGTCTAGACTCCAAAAGAGTAAGCATAAGATATGCAGAAGAAGGTGGAGTAGATAAAGATGGTGTAATAGAGATCAGACCAGGTGTAAAAGATTTAGATCTTGGACCATCACAATATGCACAAGTTAGAATAGCTGTTGATGGTAAATATTATATCAAAGGAATGGCAATGTATGCTGATCCTAAAGACATGCCAGATGGTGTTGATATTATATTTAACACTAATAAGAAAAGCACAGTTCCTATGATGGATGAAGATCATGGTGTGTTAAAACAAATGAAGACCAATGCAAATGGTGAGATAGATGAAAACAATCCATTTGGTGCATTGATCAAACGTGGTGGCCAGAGCTTTTATGAAGATCCTAAGGGTAATTATATTCGTAAAGGTGATGTATTTGTAGAAGCAAAGAAAGGTGATAAAGGAGAAAGATACAGTTTATCACCAATCAACAAACTTCGTGAAGAAGGAGAATGGGATACTTGGTCTAGAAACTTATCAACACAGTTTCTATCTAAACAGCCAATGAAACTTATCAAACAACAGATAGGATTGTCAGTTGCTGATAAGAAAGCTGAGTTATCTGACATCATGAATTTAACTAATCCTATAGTTAAACAGAAGATGTTAGAAGATTTTGCTAGAAATTGTGATAGTAACATGAACGACCTATCAACAAAAGGGTTTAAGAACCAGGCATTCCAAGTTATATTACCAATACCAAAAATGAAGGACAATGAGATCTATGCTCCCGCATTTAAAGATGGTGATACTGTGGCTCTTATTAGATATCCACATGGTGGTATATTTGAAATACCAATCTTAACAGTCAATAATAAGAGCAAAGAAGCAAAGAAAGTGATGTCAAATGCAACAGATGCAGTTGGTATCACACCTAAGACCGCTTCAATTATATCTGGTGCAGACTTTGATGGTGATACAGTTGTTGTTATCCCAATGAAATCTAACAATTTAAAAGTAGCATCAATGAAACCATTAAAGGAATTAGAGAATTTTGATCCTAAATCTTATAAGCTACCAGATGATGCACCAAAAATAACAGATAGTTACAAACAGAAACAGATGGGAATTGTAACTAATCTAATAACAGATATGACTGCACAAGGAGCCCCTCCAGAAGAGATAGCCAGAGCCGTTAAACATTCAATGGTTGTTATTGATTCTGAGAAACATCATCTAGATCTTAAGAGATCTGCAAAAGATAATAGAATAGCAGAGTTACAGAAAAAGTATCAAGATGGTGGAGCATCTACAATATTCTCTAGATCTAATGCAAAGACATTAGTGAATGAAAGAAAAGAGATAAATGATAGATCAAAGATGAAACCTGAGGAGCAGAAAGCTTATGATGCAGGAAAGAAGATCTTTAGAGAAACTGGAAGACTTCGTAACAAGACACAAAAGGTCAAAGATGAGAATGGCAATGAGTATGTAAAGTATCTAGATGAAAAAGTACCCGTCCAGCAGAAAGTTAGACGTATGGAGACTGTAGATGATCCATATAAACTTGTTAGATCTAGAAATGATCCTAAAGAAAAAGCATATGCAGAGTATGCTATTGAGCTTATGAAGATGGGTGACCAGGCTAGAAAGGTTAGTCGTTCTATTAAACCCACTCCTGTATCTCAAGCATCTAAAAAGATCTATGAGAAAGAGGTTAAAGAATTAGATACCGAATTAAGAATAGCAAAGTCTAACAGTCCTAGAGAAAGGCAAGCACAAACAATAGCCAGTATCAGATCATCTCAATACATTAAAGAGCATCCTGGTATGGACTATGAACATAAGAGTAGAGTCAAAGATCAAGAATTACAGAAAGCTAGAGATGAACTTGGTGCTCGTAGACATGAGATAGAGATCACATCTAGACAATGGGAAGCAATACAAGCTAATGCTATCTCTGCTAGTAAGTTAAGAGAGATCTTAAGATATGCAAATGAAGATAAAGTTCGTAATCTAGCTACACCTAAAGACACAAAGGTAACAATAACACAAGCTAAGATCAGTCTCATGAAACAGATGTATGATTCAGGAATGTATACACAGAAAGAGATAGCTGAGAAGTATAACATCTCACCATCTGCTGTATCACAATATGTTAGAAGTTGAGAAAGGAGAACATCATGGCAGACTATATGCTAACCACATATGATAACCCATATGACCCCTTCAATGACTTCGAAGCATGGTTCAAGTATGATATGAGATTAGGTCACAACACAAGTGGTTTACTGGCACGTAGGACTATAAGTGCTAGTACCTTTGGGGATGAGTTAGACAAGCAAAGAACAGAAGAAGCAATGGATGAAATAGTTAAAGAGCAACCAATGATCTATAAGAAAGTAACAAGAAATGATTACACAAATAACAATAATGATACTGAAAGTTAACCTAAGAGATATGGGGTATATGGGGGATCATCAGAAATCTTTTTAGAAACATCTGAAAGTTAGCAAATAGAGGGGTAAAACAATATCATTTCTTGAAAGTTAGCCAAAAATGTTTCTAAAATCTAAGAACTCTTGAAAGTTAGCAAGAAAATAGGGGGTCCAATTAATATCATTCTTGAAAGTTAGTAAGAATTATTAGTTGTATTTTAGGTATCTTTTAAAGTTAGCCTAAATGATAGGGGGGTCTTTGTTCTATCTTTCAAATATTTGAAAGTTAGCAAATCTATCCCCTCTAAATATGCCCCTTTTTGAAAGTTAGCAAAAACTATACTTTTTTCTGAAAGTTAGCAGATGCTAGGGTTTCTTAATGTTGTTTGTGGTTGTTTGCAAGAAATGCTTGCTGTAAATAAGATATCCCTGAAAGATAGAATAGATTGTACGGGTGTCTAGAAATATTTGTTTTCTTTTCTAGATTTCTTATTTGCTTTTGCATTTCATTTTATGATTTGCTTTTGCATTTCGTTTTATGATTTGCTTTTGCATTTCATTTTTGTTTTCTGTTTCTTTGCAAAAAGAGAATGCATTGTCACAGTCCATTCACAAATAATTTGTGTTGTTTTAGCAAAAAATCTGAAAAAATAAAAAAAAATGCAAAAATGTAAGAAAATATGCAATTTGCTAAAAAATAGCAAATGTGCCTGTGAGAGCAAAAAAGAGGCCTATAGGGGGGTCTTCAGAAAACCACCCCCCTCCCACAT
>Ga0326512_10003298_pt1 | contig 11886 bp, 25 predicted proteins | sample 1_2617_0518_D_FD_203652 | JGI IMG/M metagenome (GOLD analysis project Ga0326512, IMG submission 203652) | Bovine rumen microbial communities from UC Davis, California, United States - 1_2617_0518 | ecosystem: Host-associated > Mammals > Digestive system > Stomach > Rumen | place: USA... | reverse complement strand
ACAGGATGAAGGAACCCACAAGCACCTGCACGGCGCCAACGACTTCAACGGCCGAGGACCGGCGCCGGAGAGGTGCGACCTGCTGGCACCCTTCGACTGCAAGGTCATGGCCATCGCCACGGCCGACAATGCGGTCTTCTTCCAGAGCACCGGCCCGGTGATCACGCCGGTCGGCACGTTCAACACGGTCTGGTTTATGTGCGTCCATATGCTGGACACCGATCTCCGCAACCTTGGCATCAAGGTCGGCAAGGTGTTCCGGCAGGGCGAGCCGTGCTACACCGAGGGCACAAAGGGCATAGGGGCCGGGCCGCACATCCACATGGAGCAGGGCTTTGGTACTTTCGGCGGCGGGTCGCTTCCATACTACAAGAGCGGGGACACGTACATCTGGAACGGAAAACGGTACTTCCAGTACTATCCGAACGTAGCCCAGGGCGGTGCGGAATGCCCCGTGACCGACATCTTCTTCAAGGGCCGGAACCTGAAGCAGTACATGAGTGAGGCCGAGAAGGCTATGGGGCATCCTTACTATGCCGGAAAGTGGAAGACTTACGAGCAGCCGAGCGCTGACCCGGGTCAGAGCGACGAAGGCATTAAAGACGATGCGTTAATCGTCGAACTGCAAATGGCGCTCACAGAGGCTAAAAATGCCCTTAAAACGAAAGAGGAAGAAAACAAGCAATTGATGGCGAACATCGGACAGATGGCCGAGAGGATCGCCAATGCGCGGAAAGCGCTGGAGGAGTAGCAGCATGGACAACGTCGCACTGGAACTAATCAAGACACTGGGGGCGACGTTGATCGCTTCCGGTGTCGCGTTCTTCTTCGGCAGGTTGAGCAAGAAGGCCGACCGGGCAGACGCAGCGGAGGACACGCTGAAGGAAATCCGGGCAGAGCTGAAGAGGCTGAACGAGAAGACGGAGTCAGACTACAAAGCCATCGAGACGCTAAACAACCGCACGGAGAAGGTCTTCCTCGTGGTCTACCAAATGCTGCAGCATGAGGTCACCGGCAACCACATCACAGACATGGGGAAGCTGCTGAACGATCTGCAAAAAGACATCAAGCTTTAGAAGCCGGGGCCTTCGGGTCCCGGTCTTTTTTTGTCCGCCAAACCGTCCGCCAAAATCCGCCAGTCCGCCAATATCCGCCGCTTTTTTTGGCACTTTTGGAGGGTCAAAATGCCGATATAATCGCAAAATGCACCCACAAAAGAGCAAAGTGTGGTGGGCGGTATCCCTTATCTCCCACCACATTTAAAGACGAAAGTGGCTTTACAATCGCATATTCTGGCAATCCGTCCGCCAAATCATCCGCCACTTTTACGAAAATGAAAACCCCGGAGCAGATCCGGGGCTCTTTTTTTATGCTTTTGGCAGATCCTTGCCTTCCCTGTCTTCCAAGGCTTTCCGCATGAGATCTTCATTGCTTCGGGCATAATCCAGCGTCATTTTTCCCGAGGCGTGACCCATGAGATCCTGAACGGTGCGAAGATCCACGCCGGCGGTGACGAGGTCGGTGCTGAACTGGTGCCGCAGCTGGTAGGAAGTGAACTCGATGCCGGCACGCTTACAGGCGGCGTGAATGTAGGCCGACCGGGCTCTCACTGACCACAGAGATCCGTCCCATCTGGCGAAGAGGTAAGCACTGTCCTGCAGATCCAGAAGGTCACCGAGGAGGGTGCGCAGGCTCTTCGGGAATGGCAGCGTCCGCACGGACTGGTCTGTCTTCGGCTTGACGATCTTGCCGCCGTAGCCTTCACCGGACGCGCCGACACGCTTGCCGATCCGGATCGTGTTGTGCTTCAGGTCGATGTCGCTCTTCTCGAGGGCGAACGCTTCCGCAGGCCGGAGACCGAGCACGGCGATCAGGGTCAGCGCTCCGGACATGATCCGCCTGTTGAAGTCATCCTTGTCGCTGTTGGTTCCGTATTGAGCGATCGCGCCGAGGACGTCTTCCAATGTGCAGGTCATCGAGGCCTGTCTGTGGTTCGTTTCGACCTGGGCAGACGGTAACCGGACGGCGCGCACGATATCTTTCTGGATGAGGTCGGCATCGAGAGCTGCTTCCACGATCTTGCGCCAGAGCGTCAGCAGTTTCTGCAGCTGGCCCTTCGTCTTTTTCTGTGCAGTACTCGCTAAATTCTTTCTGATGTCCGCACTGGTCAGCTTCCCGATCGGCGTGCTGCCATAGTCCGGCTCGATGCACGAATGGAAGACGATCTTATGCTGCCGCAGGGTCTCAGGTGCGAAGTTCTCCAGATCCATGGCCAGATCGAACGCCTGCGAGACTGTGGTGCGGTCTCTGGTAGGGAGCGAACCGGTCAGCATTTGCGCCCTGGCTTCGTCGCGGCAGGCACAGGCGGCTTTTAGTGCGGCGGCCGGAGAGGAATACTCCCACGAAGGAAACGAGCGGGAGAAGGCGTTTCTGTGGCCCGTAGCGTCTTTGTACTTGAAGGAGACCTCGTACAGGATGCCTTTGGGGCGCTGGCGGGCGATGATGTATTTTTCGGGGCGTTTCACAGAGATCCCTCCTTTCTCATCTTCCTAATGATCGCGGTGACCTTGCGGATCTGGTCATCGGTCAGGGTCTGGGCTTCACTGGTCAACTCTTGCAGGGCGCTCTCATCCATCTCCTCAGAGAGGCCCAGAAGCCAGGAAGGCGATACGCGCAGGCACTTCGCCATAACGATCACTTTCCCCTGTTTAGGGGCAACTCTGCCGGAGACATACTTGGAGATCTGTCCCCTGCTGATGCCGGTGCAGTCTGCCAGCTCGATCGGCTTCATGGATCGAGCAGTGAGTGCTTGATTCAATCTATCTGCGAAATTATCTTTCATGTACTTCCCCCCTCTGAAGGTATTATACAATAAATCTGTTACAAAAAAGAAACAATGATGTTGCAATATTGAAACATAAGGGATAGAATAGTGTCAAAGGAGGTGATGAAATGCAGAAGGAAGTGGTGATGGACTACTCCGAACTGCGCAGTAAGATCAGGGAGAAGGTCTTCACGATTGAAAACTTATCGAATCTGACCGGCATCCCCAGATCGACGCTTTCCCGGAAGTTATCGACCGGAAAACCGTTGAATACTTCGCAGGTCATCGCCGTGCGTGATGCTCTGGGCATTAAGTCACGAGACACGGATCGGTTTTTCTTTACTCAGAATGTTTCATAAGTGAAACAAGGACGGTAAAGAAAAGCCGCCACACGAATGGCGACCTTCCACAGGTAAGTTTTAGCAAAACCCTTACCTGTCCATTATATCACGCCCAGGAAGGGCATAGAAAGGACAGAACATGAACATGACCACAGAACAGGCCGACAGCATGGTCGAGTATCTGAAGACGATCTGCGCGATCGGCGAGAAGCAGAATTACTGCCTCAGTCTCCTGAACATGACTCTGGCAGAGCTGCGCCAGACGCTGGAAGGTGTCCGGCTGGCGACGCTTCCGGTCTACACGACCGAAGAGGCGGCGCAGATCCTGCACACATCACCGGCGAAGATCTCCGAGCTGAGACAGAGCCGCATCCTGTTCGGGAAGAAGAGCGGGAAGGGCTACATCTTCAGCCGCCCGGATCTCATCGGATCGCTGAACGTTAGAACGATCGAATGGGTCGAGGAGGCAGAAAAATGACCACGCTTAGATACATCCCCTACATCATCGCCATCTTCGCTTACATCTGGGGCGGGCGGGAACTGTTCGCTCTCCTGAAGGGGTGGAACGATGAAGAAGTCCTTTAGCATTCCTACCAAGGACGGCCTGATCATCGATATCACCATCAACTTCGGCGAGATGACTCTGGCCAGGGCGATCGAATGGGTCGACAAGGCGATCGAGGAGAACGCAGCCAACGAGGGCCGTGCCTGGGTGCTTTACGAACTGGGTGAAAGCCAGGGGCGCAATTACTGCAACATTCCGGACAGCGAGGCGGTCGGCTTCGGCAACGACATCCTGCGGGAGATCCGGAGCCAGCTGATCGACATGCTGGGCAACGAGGAGGAAGATGTAGCGTGAAGAAAATTGATAGCAGTTTGAGAGCGAAAAACAGTAACTACATTCGTTATGCGACTGATAGGTGGTGCTACGAACATAATAAGAAACTTAAAGATTTTGCGGATGCTGCTGAAATGCCACCAGAGACTCTTTCGAGGATTAGAAGAGGCAGAGTGTCCCCTTCAGATGTAACTTATTCCAGAATAAAGGACGTATGTGGCTTTGATCCAATCGAAGCGTATGAAGAAACGCAAAGAAACATAACCGAAGAGATGTTTGCTATAAACGCAAAAAAGAAAGAAGGTATTGCCTTTGTAAGCCTTAAGGAAGTAAAGGCAGCTCTTGAGAGTTCTCTTTCGATTATCAATGAATTATGCGACGTATTTGGTGATGAAGAGATAGTAAGAGGCATTGAAAGCGTAAAACCTCTAAGAGTGAGCTTTACCAACCGGAGAGGAAGAAAAGAGAACGCTGAAATCCGCGAATTAATACGGCAAAAAGGATTGTTTCATTGGGAAGTAGCCGATCTTCTTGGCGTAAGCGAGAACACAGTTTATAGAAAGCTTCGGAGCGAGATTCCAGAAGAAGAAAAACAAAGGTGGCTGGAGCTGATTAATGGCGTGCCAAACAAACAAGCGATAGATGAGGATGCTTGCAACGAGGAGGACGAAGATGATCAGAGAGAAATATGATTCCATGCCGGGACTGCGGCGCTCTCTCCTGTGGGAGATGAACAAGAGCCCGCTGCACTTCAAGTATGCGCAGGAGCACCCGGAAGAAGACAGTGATGCGCTGCGCTTCGGCATCGCTGCACACATGGCGATCCTGGAGCCGGAAAGGTTCGCGGAGGTGTATCAGGTGGCGCCGGAATGCGATCGCCGTACAAAGGCCGGGAAGGCGCTCTATGAGGATTTCCAGAGCCGTCTGGAGGACTGGCAGGAGGTTCTGACATGGGAGGAAGCTGACCGGATCGTCGCCATGAAGGAGGCCTTCTACGCTGATCCGAACGTGGCCGACATCATCAGCGGCGGATTCGCTCCGGAACAGGTCTACACATGGACCGATCCGGAGACCGGCGAACTGATGAAGATGAAGGCAGACATGGTCATCATGAAGGGCATCAAGCCGTTCCTGGCCGACTACAAGACCGCGACAAGCTGCGCAGACGAAGCCTTCGAGAGATCGGCGAGATCCTACGGCTACAAGTTCCAATGCGGAATGTACTGCGAGGGCTACTTCCAGAACACTTTCGAGGAGCCCGGCTTCGTGTTCATCGCCCAGGAGAAGACGGCACCCTATGCCTGCAGGGTCTACATCTGCGAGCCCGGCTATATCGAGCAGGGCAGACAGATCTACCGGCGGCTGCTCGATCAGTACCACTTCTGCAAGGAGAAAGACTTCTGGCCGGGGTACGGACCGGTCGAACTGTTGGAGGAGAACTATGACAAGTAATAAAGACTTTTTCGATAAATACCCAAGTTACAAGACCTACTTCAAGAACTTCCTCGGGGCGTGGACGTTCGCCAGCGGGGACAAGACGCTGACGATCTCCGAGGTCGGCGAGATGGAGATGTATGACCAGGAGACCGGCGGCAAGAAGGTCGAGCCGGTGTTGCACTTCGCCGAGGAGCAGCTGCCGATGGTGCTCAACGTGACCAATGCGACCACCATCGAGGAGGTGCTGGGAACGGACAACTGGCACGACTGGGTCGGCAAGCAGATCATCGTCGGCACTTCCAAGGTGAAGGCGTTCGGCAAGACACAGGACGCCATCCGCGTCCGGGACAGGAAGCCGGAAACGATCGCCTGCGACAAATGCGGGCAGGTCATCGTCCCGCCGGCAGGGAGATCCGTCCGGGATCTCATCCGCAAAACACAGGCGGACTACGGTCTCAACCTGTGCCTCGACTGCGCCAGAGCTCTGAAACAGGAGGCGCAGGAATGAAACCGGGATCTCAGAACGATAAGATCCTGGAATACCTGCAGGCCTGCGATTGCATCACCCAGAAGACGGCGATCCGGCTCTTCAAGTGCTATCGGCTCAGTGCACGGATCGCCGACCTGAGAGCGATGGGCTATAAGATCGACACGACCTGGGAGTGGACCAGCACCGGCAGCCGCTTCGCCAGATATGTATACAGAGGTGAGCCGGATGCTTGAGGTGTACACGTTCACGGTACCGGGCAGACCGATCGGCAAAGACCGGCCGAGATTCGACACCAGGGCGATGCGGACCTACACACCGAGGAAGACGAAGATCTACGAGCGGAAGGTGCAGCAGGCCTTCCGCCTCGAGAACCCGGAAGCGACCCCGCTTCTGGGGCCGGTCAAGGTCACGATTTTCGCCTACTTCTCGATCCCGAAGAGCTGGAGCAAGAAGAAACACAGCTGGGCGGCGGACGGACTGATCCGACCGAGCACGACACCGATCGACTGCGACAACATCGCCAAGGCTGTGTGCGACGGCCTGAACGGGATCGCCTACAAGGACGACCACCAGATCGTCCGGCTGGAGGTCGAGAAGGTCTACACCGAAAAGGAAGAGCGGGCCAAGGTGTTCGTCGAATCCGTCCCGGACTGGGAGGGCTGATATGAATCTGAACAAATACGCAGCAATAAACGAGACTTATGTCTTCGTCTTCAATGAGATCCACGAGTGGGAATGGTACGACGACAGCGCAGTGCGCAGCGTCGCCATGGCTATCCTTGAGGAAGCATCTCTGCAGCAGACGAGCATCCCGGCGAACCAGATCCCGAAAGGAGCCGCCTGTTTGTCTTATCAAGAACTGGCAAGGAAGGCAGGGCTGAAAGACGCAAGAAGGGCGGTCAAGAAACTGGTAGACAGCGGAGACCTGACCGTCGGCCCGTCATTGTACGGAAGAGAAAAGAAGCTCTTCCAAACATCCTGCTGGGTCGATGGCATCGAGGTGGTGCCAAATGGCGGGCGGGTACATTAAGCTGCACCGCAAGGTCATGGACAGCGAGATCTGGACGAAACCCGCCTACTTCTTCAAGCTCTGGGCGTTCATCCTTATGCGGGCCAACTTCGCAGAGGACGGGCGCCTGGAGCCCGGCGAGTGTCTGGTGACCATGCGAGAGCTTCAGGAAGCCGGATCTTACCGCATGGGATACAGGCGGATCATGCTCACCCGTGACCAGGTCAGAGGCTTCCTTCGGTACCTGAGAACCGGTAAAAATGACCCCGACACGGAGACCCACATGGAGCCACACATGGAGACCGCGATGGCGACCGTCACGGCGACCACGCAGGGATACCGCATAAAGGTGCTTAAATACGGCATTTATCAAGGGTCAGAAATCAACGGCGACCACGATGGCGACCACATGGACACCCAGACGGAGACCGCACGGAGCCACACACGGAGCACCAGCCCATCCTTATATAAGAAAAAAAGAAGAAAGAAGAAAGAATATGTTTCCCCCTATATCCCCCAAGAGGGGGACACAGAAAACAATTCTTATCATGATGTCGTTCCTTTCTGGGACCCCAACCCGGCCGAGGAACCGACAGACGAAGAGAAAGCCGCATTCTATGAGCGGCATAGGAAAGGATAAAAAATGGAAAAAAAGAACTTTGACGCCGAAACCTTAAACATCAGTGAACTGCTTGACAGAGCCGAGGCACTTCTGGGGCCGAAAGAACCTGACACCCGCAACAAGGAAGAAATCCTTAAAGGCTGGAAGGAAAAGATGCTGCTCGCCGAAGAATTAATCAAAACAGGTGATGCGATCATTGGCGAGCACACCGCTGAAGGCGACAGGGCACTGATGGATATCTATCAGAGCATGATGAAGAACTCCGACTGGTTGAACACAGAAGAGATGCTTCGAGTGCTTAAATCATACGATAGGCTCTGCAAAAGAATGGAACAGCGCAGAAAGCAAGATGCAGCGGAAACAGATTCCTGGTCACCATATGAAAAAAGGTATGACGAGTTGAACAAGTTGAAGGAGGCATTGGAGCGGGTGAATGCCCTGTCTGATGAAGAGAAAGAAGCTAAGGAACGCGAGCTCGAACATGTTAACGAGCAGATCGACCGACTGGTAGAGGAAGCGCTTGGGCACAAGATTACCTACATTGGTGGGGAAGATGGAAAAGGAGGTATGCCGGTATATTGATCCGGCTGAAAAGACCATGTTTAAGAAATTCATTGCCTGGCTGAAGAGCATCTTCAGACCAGAACCGAAACCTGTTCCGGTCTGGACACCGGAACCGATCGAGGCCGATCCCGTCGCCCATGCGCTGGAGCAACTGGACAGCGATGTCCGTCTGGGCAAGACCAGCGTCGAGGAACGGGTCGCGATCCTGAACGCGATGCTGGCCCCGAGGCTCGACCGGATCGAGGAGGCGCTGCATCATGAGTGAAGCCAGGAAGGCGGTGACGAACTGGGCGCTGCAGCAGATCATGAACAAACTGGTCGAGACGGCCGAAGAGGTCGAGAAAGCGCAGGAGGATCTCAGGATCGCCGAGGACTACACCCGGCGCCAGACCGAGATCATCGACGAACAGGAGAAAGAGATCCAGCAGCTGAACGATGACCTGATCGGCGTCAGGAAAGAGAACGAAGACCTGCGTGCGGATCTCGCAAAGATGACCAAGCGGGTCGCAGAGATCACCGATCACCGCGACCGTCTGATCCTGGAAAGCGCCAGCGCAGCGAGACCGATGCCAACACCGAAGCCGGAAGAGGAACCAGAGCCGGAAGAGAAACCGGCCGAGGTCGTTCTCGATCTCGGACCGATGAAGGCCGAGGTCGCCTACGAACTGAACACCAAAGGCAAGAAGTCCATCTTCACCGATCAGGACGTCGAGGACATCAAGAACCGCTACCTGTCCGGAGAGACATCCACATCGATCGCCGTCGACTACAACTGCGCCGGCTCCACGATCAACAAGCTCATGAGCAAGCACGGCGTCAGGAAACAGACCCACGAGAGGACGGTCCGGTGGATCGACAAGGGCAAGGTCTGGGCGCTTCACGATGCCGGCTGGAGTACGGAGAAGATCTGCGAGGAGTTCGTGGCAGCGGATGCGACCCCGGAAAAGATCGAGGAGATCCTGGCGAAACCGAGACCGGGCAGACCGGGCAGAAAGAAGAAGGTGGTCGAGGAATGAGACTAATAGACGCTGACAAGCTCAAGAAGCACTACGCCTGGTTGGAAGACGATCGGCAGAAGCTCTTCGATGAGATCGTCGACCAGCAGCCGACCGTTGAACTGCCTGAGCCGCCGAAGTGGATCTTGCCCGAGGACAGAATGCCGGAGAACGGCCCGGTCAGGGTGCTGGTAACCAGACGGACCGGATGGCTTGACACGAACACAGGCCGATTGATGCGACGCGTTGAAATAGCCGGGCATGAGGAAAACTTCGAGTGGGATGACAGCGGCAGAGAGATGCCGGAAGGCTGTGTGGTCGCATGGATGCCGCTGCCGGAGCCGTACGGAGGCGAGTGAATGAGACTAATAGACGCGGACGCCTTTAAATCGTGGCATTGTCATAACTGCGAGTTTTACAAGAAGGGATGTGACGGAACTTGGTGCGACTGGGGAACAATTATCGGTCTCGAAGCGCAGCCGACCGTCGATGCCGTGCCTGTAGTGAGATGCAAAGACTGCAAGCATTACAGAGACGGTGATTGTTGGCACGAATGGGATAATGATGGGCGGATATATTATCAGTCAATTATCAACGAACCGAATCCCGATGATTATTGCAGTAGGGCAGAGAGGAAAGACGAATGAAAGTAAAGGACTTCAAACCGACATATCAGATGATCGAGGCCATCCCCTGCGGCTCGCTCGGATGGCCGGCAGGGCCGCCGAAGCTGATGCATATCAGCGAGTTTGTCAAACAGTACGGAGACCTGGAGGTCTATTCGGTTATGGACTACCACGATACGAAAAGCACAAGCGTATGCTTTGGCTGGATACCGGCAGATGACTGGTGCTGTGGCAGCGCACAGAGGAAAGACGAATGACCAACGCAGAGGTCGTGAAGTACATCCGTGAACACTATAAGTCTTACGGCATCAAGCTGAATCTGGACACTGACGCCAAGCTGATCGAGTGGCTCGAGCGGCAGAAGCAGGAAAAAGGCATTACACTGGCCGGTCTGGTAAGGCACTGGATCAGGCAGGAGATCAGGAAGGAGCAGAAATATGAACATCAATAAAGCCATCATCATCGGCAGACTCACCAAGGACCCGGAAGTGAGGAAGACCGCCAGCGACATCTCGGTCGTGTCCTTCACCGTGGCCTGTGACCGCATGAAGACGAAGGACAACCAGGAACCCGGTGCGGACTTCATAGCCTGCACCGCATGGAGACAGACCGCGGACTTCCTCGGCAACTACGCACGCAAGGGAAACATGGTCGCCGTCGAGGGCAGGATCTCAACGAGGAACTACGACGACAAGGACGGCCGGAAGGTCTACGTGACCGAGATCACCGCCGACAACGTGCAGCTGCTGACACCGAAGAGCGAGAACAAGGACGACTTCCAGATCGCTGCTGAACAGTACGCCGAGAAGGAAGAGAAGGCAGTCAAGAGCGCCAGACGAAATGGGGAGCCCAAACTGAACGGCGAGCCGATCAACTTCGACGACCGGCTGCCGAGCATCAAGCCGGACGAGCTGCCGTTCTACTGATCATGGGAGTGAACGAGACAGACCGGGCAGTCCTGGCGCTGAATGCACTGGAGAATGACCTGCGGGATTATAAGCACCACCTGCAGGTCGCTCTGGGCTTCTCACTTCGCCAGGACGAATCGATGCACGAGTTCAACGTGATCGCGGCCGAGATCCGGGGCGTGGACTATGCGATCAACACGCTGATGATGCACAGGCGGAAACTGAAGACGGAGGAGTAAATGACATTCGAGGACGTTGAGGAAGAGAGAAGGGTAGAGCGCCAGATCCGGCGCAAGGAAAGAGAGATCCGGGAGATGCGGGAGAATGTCCTGCCGTCCAGATACAGATCCGCAACCGTGAACGGGAAGGAGATCTACATCACCGGCGGCCAGTCTTCTCTTCCTTCGTCTCCGGTCGAGAGGTTCCTGCGGGATCTGCAGCGCATGGAGGACGAGCACGCCAGACTCTGCAAGATCCGGGAACGGTTCCGGGTCGAGACCAACAAGATCCCGGACGCAGAGATCCGCAGCATTATCTACTGGCGAGCCGAGATGCTGAGGACATGGGAACAGATCGCCCGGATCGTCATGGTCTCAGGATCAGAAGCCACGGCAAGATCCAGGCTTCGCAGATACTTAAACAAGACCGGCGAGTGATGCCGGTCTTTCGTAATCTGCACGATATGCACGAATTGGATGTGCTTATATGTTATCAAGGCGAAAGCCCGAAGGAGATCAGGAGGTGCGTTTCATGACGACCTCCTTTCTATAACTTGCCAAGCGGATCTTTTTCATTGCCTCCTGATGTCCTTCGATCAGTGCCGGATGCCGTTCAACCTTTCCCGGCAGCCAAAGAGATCCGGCACTGTTCCGAGGACGAGATCATGAAAGAATTCGCACGAGCATTTTATTCCAGCAAAGCATGGAAGTCCTGCCGGGAAGCCTACAAGAAAAAGATCGGCGGACTGTGCGAGGAGTGCCTGAAGCGCGGGATGTACACGCCGGTCGAAGAGATCCATCACAAGATCTGGCTGACTCCGGACAACATCAACGACCCGAACATCACGCTGAACTTCGACAACCTGAAGGGGCTGTGCCGGGAATGCCACCGCGCCGAGCACGAGAAGCGCGAGCCGACTCGTTACACGGTCGACGATCGCGGTCGCGTGACGGTCAGATAAAAATATTTGATCCCCCCCGGTCGTCGAAAAAATCCCAAAGGGCCCTGGGCAC
>Ga0326512_10003297_pt1 | contig 11888 bp, 9 predicted proteins | sample 1_2617_0518_D_FD_203652 | JGI IMG/M metagenome (GOLD analysis project Ga0326512, IMG submission 203652) | Bovine rumen microbial communities from UC Davis, California, United States - 1_2617_0518 | ecosystem: Host-associated > Mammals > Digestive system > Stomach > Rumen | place: USA: California... | reverse complement strand
CAGCAAGCGAAACAAGCCTGAGAAATCCCTCGGCAAGGGGTGAATTTCAAAACAATCCGGTGGACTGTTTTGAAAGAGGGGACGCCCTGGGAAAGAGGGCGTCCCCTTGTAGCGGGCTTGAAAGAGGTTTACTGCTGCCGCAAGGCAGCAAGGAATAAGTACCAGATCACCATAACAAAATGGACCGGTTGGGTGAAAACCTCAGATTATAGTTATTAAGGCAGCGCAGGCTCTGCGCCGCCCTGGGAAAGAGGGCGTCCCCTTGTGGCGGTCATCATTAAAGTTGACTGCTGCCGCAAGGAAGCAAAGATATTTTACAGGATGCTAATAAAAATTGCACTTATTGGGTGAAAATGTTTTTTCAAAAAAACGTTGTTCTGATGCGATATAAATGCATATTTAAAATCGGATTTCACGGATTCAGGTAAAGATAAAATGACAGGAGAAAAAATATGGAAGAAAAATATTTGCTGAGCGTGTGCGGAAAGCAGTATGTAAACGGCGATTCCGATCAGATAGACCTTCAGACAAATGCAACATATGTCATGAAGGGAACAACAAGGTATATCAGCTATAAGGAATATGATCCCCGCAATCCCGATATACATTACCGCACTACCGTTAAAATTGACGAAAATAATACAGTTACCGTTCTCAAGGGCGGTGAAACAAATCATAATCTCATTCTTGAGGAAGGAAAGCGCCACCGCTGCGAATACCGCACCCCTTACGGAAATATGAGCCTTGGAATCTATACTGAAAAGGTAAATATCCAGCTTGACGATAACGGCGGCATGGTTTCGGTGCGCTATAATATAGATATAGAAAATGAGCTTGCCAGCACAAATGAGCTGACACTTGAGATCAAGGAGGCAAATGCAAATGTCAACAGCACAGATAACAGTTAAAAAGCTTAATGACGCTATCAGAAAAGCTTTTGAATCTGCTGTAAGCAAGGGACTTCTGCCGGAGGGCGAGATCCCTTCATTCAATATAGAAATACCCGCCGACAGAAGTCACGGAGATCTTGCAACAAATGCGGCAATGGTTTCCGCAAGATCATTCAGGTCTGCGCCGAGAAAAATCGCTGAAGCTATTACATCGGAAATAGACCTTTCAGGCACAAATCTTGACCGCTTTGAAATTGCAGGTCCCGGTTTTATCAATTTCTTCTATGCGCCCGCCTTTTATGCCGCTGTGCTTGAAGAAATAAAGGCAAAGGGCGAAAATTACGGACGTTCCGATTTCGGCGGAGGTAAAAGAGTTCTTGTTGAATTCGTATCCGCAAATCCGACAGGTCCTATGCATGTCGGAAACGCAAGAGGCGGCGCACTCGGCGACCAGCTTTCAAGCCTTCTTGATGAAGCGGGCTATCAGGTCGAAAGAGAATTCTATGTAAACGATGCAGGCAACCAGATAGAAAAGTTCGGTCTGTCGCTTGAAGTAAGATATCTCCAGCTTTATAAGGAAGGCATTGAAATGCCCGAGGACGCTTATCACGGTCAGGATATCACCGACCATGCAAAGGCTTTTGCAGAGATAAACGGCGATAAATATGTTGACTGTTCAAGCGAGGAAAGAAGAAAGGCTCTTGTTGCCTATGCCCTTCCGCTGAATATTGCAGGTCTTGAACGTGATCTTTTAAAATACCGCATAAAATATGACAACTGGTTCAGAGAAAGCACCCTCCATAATAACGGCGCTGTTAAGAAAGTTGTCGATATGCTTACCGAAAAGGGTCATACATATGAAAAGGACGGGGCTGTATGGTTCAGAGCCGAGCAGTTCGGCGCAGACAAGGATTTCGTCCTTATCCGTTCAAACGGTCTGCCTACATATGTAGTTCCCGATATTGCCTACCATTATGACAAGCTTGTTACAAGAAATTTCGATATCGCAATTGATATCCTTGGCGCAGACCATCACGGATATGTTCCGAGATTAAAGGCGGCTCTTACTGCCCTCGGCGTTGACGCTGACAGACTTAATGTCGTTCTCATGCAGATGGTCAGACTTATCAAAAACGGTGAACAGTATAAGCTCTCAAAAAGAAGCGGAAAGGCTATCACCCTTGTAACTCTGCTTGACGAGATACCTATAGATGCGGCACGTTTCTTCTTTAATCTCAGGGAAGCTAATACACATCTTGACTTTGACCTCGATCTTGCAGTGGAAAAGTCATCCCAGAACCCTGTATACTATGTACAGTATGCCCATGCAAGAATTTGCAATATCGTAAAGAAGCTTGCAGAGGAGAATATACAGCCCCGTGACTGCACCGCGCAGGAGCTTGCAAAGCTTACGGCGCCCGAAGAGATCGAGCTTATCATAAAGCTTGCTTCATTTGAGGATGAGATAATCTGCGCCGCAAAGGACTATGATCCTTCAAGGATAACAAAATATGTATATGATACGGCTGCGCTTTTCCATAAGTTCTATAATGCCTGCAAGGTAAAAAGCGAGGATGAATCCCTCATGCAGGCACGTCTTGCACTTTGTCTTTCGGTAAAGACCGTGATCGCAAATATTCTTACAATGTTCAAGATAGACGCACCCGAATCAATGTAACGAAGGAGACGAAAATGAAGATCAACATTTCTCTTCCGCTTGCGGCTGATGTTCCCGTACATCAGGATGAATCCGACAGCGGCGACCCCGGCGTCCGATTATGCCATACAAATCTTATATTTGCCGATACACAGCATATCACGCATATCAATTTAGAGGAAACTGATGATGACGATGAGCTTGCCATGCGCTTTAAAGCAGCCATTGACAATGCAAAAAAATATGCACCCAAGGGCGCATATGTCGGCGCAATACTCAGCAGTGAGGACTGCACGACAGAGCAGTACAGCTGCGGAGCCTTTGAGGATGCCGTATTTGATTACCTCGAAAAAATGACTATACTCCGTGACTGCGGAGCTGAGCTTGTAGTTGTAAAAAACAACAGCCTTCTGTGGCAGATGAGGGCGGCTGTAATTGCAGGCGTACAGGCTGATATCCCTGTATTCGTTACCGTGAATGCGGATGAGGACGGCAAAAGCGAAAATGAAGTGGATTATATTGCCGCTCTTATTACGCTTCAGTCCCTCGGCGCTTCGGGCTTCGGTATCTACAGTACGGACGGTATCGGGGAGCTTCCCGAGCTTCTGCATGATATCCTCCCCCATGCCGAGATCCCCCTTATAGCTGTCGGCGGTCTTTCCTCGCTCAGCATACAGTCTCTTGAAAAGCTTTCCGAAAGCGGCGCATCGGTATTTCTGAACACCTGCGGCAGTCTTTCTGAGGAGTCCGCAAAAGCAATAATGTCATTCAAAAGCCGTTTTGATCCGGATACGGAAAAGGACAGCTATGCCGCCGCTGTTGAAAGCGAGGTATTCTTCCTTCCCGAAAATATAGAGCTTAGCGAGCCTATAGAATGTGATTACGGCATGAGCGACGATATGATAGATATGGATGATGAAAACATCAATTCGATATGCATAAATCTTAATTCAAGCGACGATGTATCCGTACTTGCCGTTAATTCAAATATGTCAAGACTTCCGATAACCGTTCACGCAAACGACACAACAACTCTTGAAGCCGCCTTGAGATATTTTACCGGCCGCCTTATAGTGGACAGCCGATGTGCAATAGAGCGTGAAGAGCTTGAAGCGCTGTGCAATAAGTACGGTGCTATCATATATTAATGGAAGGATGATCACAAATGAAAAACAAACCTCTGATGTTAGCCGGACTTATATTCGGCGGTATCGGTCTGGCAATCATCGTTACTGCCATTATCCTGTATATGGCGGGTGAGACTGATATCTACGGGAGTGTAGCCCAGTTTTTCGGTATGACAAAGGAAAAAATAAACACTCCTACTATATGCCAGCTCGGTATACTGTTTGAGATAGCCGCATTTATCCTCGGCTACCGTTCACTTGCTGTCGAAAAGTAAAAAAAATATGCCCGACGCATTTCTGCGCCGGGTCTTTTTGTTATAACTTTTTATAAACTATTGTCGAAATCAATAATAGCCTCCAATACCATTTTATCAGTATCGGTAAGATCCTTTTCGTCCTTATAATCTTCAACGGTATATTTTCCGAAAGGCTTTTTCTCTGTATAATCATCCTTCTTGTTGAAAAATGCAATGCAAAGCGGATGCTCGAATTTCATTCCGTGTTTTGCAAAAACGGCATTTTTTGCAAGATCGCTTACGCTGTTTATCGGAAGTATACTGTCGCCAAGTGTACGTCCGTCATAAAGTCTCAGAGTCAGATCATCCTTCTGATAATACTTCTTTGTGAACTCCGTAAGTATTTTCTCAGTCTTTTTTACATCGGGCTTTTTATCTGTTTCCTTTATAGAAAAGATGGTCTTGCACTCGTCATTGAATGATTCCTGCCAGCTGTCTTTGAGGAAGCCCGGATCATCGGCAGTGAACTGCACCTTTGACGGATCATCGGCTACATAGCTTGCAGTAAATACAATACTCCTGCTCATTTCCGGCTCTGCGTCAATGCCCTTGTAATCATATACATTCATGATATATGTATTGCCGCCCATATCCTCAAGAGTGGTAAGACAGCATATATTATCACAGTATTTTTTATCCTCACTGAAAAATCCGTATCTGAGATCGGCCTGTGTAGGCGCCTTGATCTCTACAGGTCCCTTGAGGGTCTTGTTCTCGACCTGATATATGCTTATCGTTGTTCTGTCCTTGCTGCGGATGACAAGCTCATAATTTCCGTCGCCGTCAAGATCAGTGACAACATGACCGCCTGCCTTGTAATCGTCAAGCTTATATATTGCGTCATACAAAGCCTTACCGGGCTTATTCTTGGCAAGAAGCTGTTTAAGCTCGGCTTCATTTTTCTTCTTGGGCTTCTGACTTGATTCAGACTTTGACGCCTGTGAGGACTGCTCAGCGGGCTTGCTTGTCTGCTTTTGCGCCGACTGCTCCGGCTCAGTAGTTTCCTTTGTATTTGAAGGCTGGTCGGGCTGTGAGGGCATGATAACTGTATCGGAGCTTGCCGTACTGCTGAAAAGCCTGTGCTCGGGGTCTCTCTCGGCAGGATCATCATTATCGCTGTTACATCCCGCCATACCCAATGACATTATCAAGCTTAATATAAGAACAACTGCTGTGATCGGTTTTTTATTATTCATTAGAAGATCTCCTATCTTTCTGATTAGGTATAACCTTTATTATTTTAGCACAAAATCCGGCAACAGTAAACCGTTTAAGTAAAAATAATGCAGAATTTCAGGAATTTTAAGGGAAAAACCAAAAATAACAATGATTTATAGGTAAAATTAAACAGATAGTTCATGATAATCAATAAATATGAAAAACATACTGTATTAGCCAGTTATTTCCACGAAAGAAAAACCGTTCTCTAACATTATATCGCTGAAATTTGACTTATAATAACTTGACTGATAAATTGTCAGGTATTATAATATAATCTGAGTTATAGCAATATAATGTTGAAATAAGGGCATTAATATGCCATTTTATACCATTTGATAAGGAGTTATCACTATGCAGTTATTCAATTCCCGCCAAACGGATTACCGCAGCCCTACAGGCGCTGTTTCCTTCGGCACCAATATACATTTCAAGATCATTCTTCCCCGTGACCTTGCATGCAGTTCGTCTGTACTTGCCTTGAAGGATGATAAGTTCGGCGATACCAATGTTTACGGAATGTACTGGTGCGGAATGGTAGGCGATGACCATGAAGCATGGGAATGTGATGTACAGGCGGAGCACGTCGGTCTGTACTGGTATCATTTTGCGCTTGACACAAGGTACGGAAAGCGTTATATTATGAAAGGATTCGGAGGCGAGGGCTATCTTGCTCTGAGCGATCATGAGCCGAGATTCCAGCTTCTGTGCTATGAAAAGGATTTTAAAACACCGTCATGGCTTCCCGGCGGAATAATGTATCAGATATTCCCGGACAGATTCTATAATTCCGGAAAGAAAAAAGAGGGCATATATCCCGATAAGAAAATTCAGGAAAACTGGGATACCATTCCCGACTGGAAGCCCAACGAAGTCGGCATGATAACAAATTCAGACTTTTTCGGCGGCGACCTCAGAGGAATAACCGAAAAGCTCCCCTATCTTAAAGAGCTTGGAGTCACCTGCGTCTACCTCAATCCCATCTTTGAAGCATATTCAAACCACAGATATGATACGGGCGATTATGAAAGGATCGATCCCGTTTTAGGCGATGAGAATGATTACAGGGAAATGTGCGAGGAGGCAAAAAAGCTCGGAATACACATTATCACCGACGGCGTTTTCAGCCATACGGGCTGCGACAGCAAATATTTCAACCGTGAGGGCAGATATCCCGAAAACGGCGCATACAATTCCACTTCTTCACCCTATTATACCTGGTACAAATTCATAGAATGGCCTAATATATATAATTCATGGTGGGGATTCAATACCCTTCCCGAAGTCGAGGAGCTTTCCGATTCCTTCAACGAATATATAAACGGCGAAAACGGTATAATAAGGAAATGGATAAAAGCCGGAAACAGCGGCTGGCGTCTTGATGTTGCCGATGAGCTTCCCGATGAATTCATCAGGAATATCAGAGAAGCGGTAAAGGCGGAGGATCCCGAAGCACTTCTGCTGGGCGAGGTCTGGGAGGATGCGTCCAATAAGGAGAGCTATGGTTCAAGACGTGAATTCCTTTACGGTCTGGAGCTTGACAGCGTAATGAATTATCCGTTCAGAGACGCTATTCTCGGTTTTCTCGACTGCGGCGACGGCCGTCATATGCTGGAGATAGTTCTGAATGTCATCGAAAACTACCCCCGCCCTGTTCTGCGTTCGCTTATGAATCTTCTGGGCACTCATGATACGGAACGTGTCATTACCCTTCTTGCCGGAGAAAGACAGAACGGCAGAGGACGTGAATGGCAGGCTGCTACAAAGCTAAGTCCCGAACAGCGTGAATACGGTCTGAGACGTATGCGTATTGCAAGCGGAATACTTTATACTCTCCCCGGCGTTCCCTGCATATATTACGGCGATGAGGTCGGTGTAGAGGGTTATCGTGACCCATTTAACCGCCGTACCTTCCCCTGGGGAAATGAAGACAAGGAGCTTCTTGAATGGTATAAGGCTCTTGGCCGTATGCGTGGAGAATGTTCATGTCTAACAGACGGCGATCTTATCGAATTCGGTTCAGGCGGAAGAACTATGGGATATATCCGCCGTGACGAAAAAGATATGCTTCTGTGCGTATTCAATGCCGACAATCATGAGATACGCTTTAAGATGCCAAAGGAATTCATTGGAGGAAAGCCTTATCTTGATACTGTTATCGAAGAGAATGAGCTTGTGATACCCCGTGACGGCTGTGCTTTTGTCTGGGCTGAAACTCCCGAGATAATCCCCCTGGTCGAAGAAACACTGGAAGATGAAACTACCGAAGCAGATGAGACACTCACAAATGAAACACCAGAAACTCCCGAGCCTTCCAATGAAGCCGATATTCCAGGTCTTGTAGTAAGCGACTAAAATCAAGGAGATAATGAAAATGAACCGAAAAATTATACTTATCACTATTCTTATATGTACCGGGATGTTTTTTGCAGGCTGTAATTCCGATGAAGTTGATAATGTCAGTTCTTCTGCGCCTGAGTCCGCTGCCGTTCAGAGCAGTATTGAAAGCAGTACAGAGGAAAGCAGCACAGAAAGCTCCATTGAAAGCAGCATAGAGGAAAGCAGCGCTGAAAGCTCCGCAGAAAGCAGCATAGAGGAAAGCAGTTCTGAAAGCTCCGCAGAAAGCGAAGAAGGCTCTGAGTCGGAGGGATCATCAGAACAAAGCGAAGACTCAGGAGAACAGTCCGAAAAGTCCGCCGAGCCGCAGATCCCATGGCAGGAGCAGTATATAAAATCAGCAGATGAATATATCAAATCCATTTCAGATGACGGTGCGCCGCAGAATATAGATTTTGAGCTTCTCGACATAGATCAGGACGGAAAGCCCGAGCTTATCATAGCTACAGAAGACGAATCCTATTACGACGGCATAATCTTCAGCTTTGCTGACGGGAAGGCAACGGATGCAACCGAGCATATAGTTATAAATCAGAAAATAATGTACAACCCTCAGTCCAGACAGATAGCCCTGCTTTACGGCAGAAGCGATTATGCAAGCCTTATTGTAGGCGAACTTAAAGACGGTTATTTTGAGCGTGTACTTGATGCGTCCTGCAAACTCATTACTCCGGAAAGTCCTAACGGCGGCTATTATCACATTGACGGAAGAGATGTATCTAAGGATCAGTTTGACTCACACGTCTATCCATATCTCAGCACCTATACGGAATTCAATTCCAACTGGACTTACGTTCTCGGAAAGAAAACAAAGTATTCCGCTTCTGCTCTTAAAGCCGCCCTGAGCAACTGGCCTGCATGATATAACACAAGCATAATCTACTCGTTTGTCTTTTCTATATAAGGAAACGCTGATTAATTAGCGTTAGGAGTGTGGGGGTACGGATGTCTGGTGGACACCTCTTCCGAAGGCAGAAGCACCGACCGAGCCGGCAGGCGAGACAGCTCCACATTCCGCCATTTTCGGTTGGCTCCAAATCTCAGAAACCAATTTATTCAGTGTTTACTTAATAATATTTTTTACTGATACAGGCTGCCGCACTGCATTTTTATGCTTGTGTGACAGCCTGTTTTTATTTTGCAGCTGCAAACTGTCATTTCAGGGAGATGATAAGAAAATGAATAAGACAGCAATAAAAAGCTTTGCAGTATGGGCAAGAAATAAGCTCAGAAGCGAGATCATATATAAAGCCGGACTGCTTGGCATTAACGAAAAGGGCATAGCCGAGCCTTTGCCGCAGTCAACGGAAAGTCTGCAAATATTTGATATCGGTACAAATCAGCCTGTCAGACTTGAAAATAAAACCGTCATAGAACAAAGACGTTCACTTGCCGCCGCTATTACAGCAAAACAGCTGCCCTACAGCGAGTCCTTTGATGCGGTTGTAGAACAGGTCGCCTACACATGGTTCAACAGGCTTATCGCTATACGCTTTATGGAAGTGAATGATTATCTGCCGGGACGGATACGCATACTTTCCTCTGAGAATCCCGATAAAGCAGAGCCGGATATTGTAACACATCCGTTTGAATCAGATTTTGAATTTACGCTTGAAGAATCTGAAATGATAGACCGTCTGAAAGACACAAACAAGCTTGACGAGCTGTTTCAGTTTCTGTTTATCAGGCAGTGCAATAAGCTGAGCGAGATACTTCCGGAGCTTTTCGAACAGACGGATGATTATACTGAACTGCTGATGAATGTATCCTTTACAGATAGTGACGGCATTGTCAGACATCTGATAAATGACATTCCGGAGGATGATTTCAATATTAAAAAGGAAGGTCAGGTCGAGATAATCGGCTGGCTTTATCAGTATTACAATACCGAGCAGAAGGAGAAAGTTTTTTCCCGTTCTGTCGGTACAAAAATAAACAAGGAGGATATTCCCGCTGCCACACAGCTTTTCACCCCTGACTGGATAGTACGATATATGGTAGAAAATTCTCTTGGGAGAATTTTCAGTTCAAAGCTCAAAGCCCAAAGCTCAAAGAGCGAAAAAGAAATTGCCGAGAAAATGGGGTGGAAATATTTCCTGCCTGAGGCTGAACAAGCTCCTGAGGTATATGAACGGCTCAAAAATCTGACCACCGATCACTCCCCGCTAAACACTACATTCCTCGATCCTTGTATGGGCAGCGGACATATATTGGTATATGCTTTTGATGTATTTATGTCGATATATAAAAGTCAGGGCTATACCGAACGTGATGCCGCAAGGATAATAGTTGAAAACAATCTGTACGGTCTTGATATCGACGACCGTGCCGCACAGCTTGCCTATTTTGCGGTAATGATGAAGGCTCGCTCCTACGACCGCCGTTTTCTCACCCGTCATATCCGACCAAATATTTGTTCCATTCAGGAAAGCAACAGTATAAATACCGATTATTCAGAGCTTTTCGGAGAGCTTAAAGATACGGCAGAAAAGCTATATAATGAGTTTATTGATGCAAAAGAATACGGAAGCATACTCAGGCTTAAAATAACTGCCGATGAGATAGATCAACTCGAAAGCAAATATAATGAAATAATAAATACCGATTATGATAATGTATTTGATATTGCCCGTAAAAAAGATATAATTAAGCACTTCCCTGCCCTGCTTGCTCAGGCAAAGATAATGGTACGCAGATATGATGCTGTATGCACGAACCCGCCGTATATGGGCGGAAATTTCAGTCCGAAGCTTGACGCATTTATCAAGAAAAACTATGCCGACTATAAATCAGATCTGTTTTCTGTATTCATGATAAGATGCTCACAAATGACAAAGCCCGACGGTTATTCAGGCTTTTTGACTCCGTATGTCTGGATGTTCATTCATAGCTATGTAAAGCTAAGAAAACACTTATATACAAATCAGACTATCGAAACTCTTATCCAATTTGAATATTCTGCATTTAAGGAAGCAACCGTTCCTATATGTACATTTACACTTAAAAATCGTCACATACGCAAAAAAGGCTGCTATCTCCGTCTGACCGATTTCAGGGGTGGTATGGAAGTACAAAGAGAAAAAGTCCTCGAAGCTTTATCAGACCATGACTGCGGATACTATTTTGAATCCTATGCTGATAATTTTTCCAAAATTCCCGGTTCGCCCGCAGCTTACTGGATGAGCGAAAATTTTATCAGAGCATTTGAAAACGGAACATTGCTTGGAAAAACAGCCGAACCAAAACAGGGACTTGCAACCGCAGATAATAACAGATTTTTAAGAGAATGGTATGAAGTATGTAATAACAAAATAAATTTCCATGCCGACAGTCTGAATAATGCAAAAAACAGTAAGTGTAAATGGTTCCCATATAACAAAGGCGGCGAATTCCGCAAGTGGTACGGAAATAATGATTATATAGTAAACTGGGAAAATGATGGTTTTGAAATCAAAAATTTTTATGATAATAAAGGAAAGCTCCGTTCAAGACCTCAGAACACAGCATATTATTTCAGGGAATGTTTCAGCTGGTCGCTTGTATCCTCAGGTACAGCTGCTTTCAGATACAAGCCGTCCGGTCATATTTTCGATGTTGCAGGTATGAGCTGCTTTTGCAGCGACAAGCGCAGAGGGTATTATTTATTAGCCCTATGCAATTCCTGCTGCGTCAGGGAAATATTAAAGGTAATTGCACCGACCATCAATTACCAATGCGGCGATATAGCAAATATACCTGTAATATCACCGTCAGACACCTCTGTATTGAATAGGATAAACGATATTGTAAACGAAAACATACAGCTTTGCAAAACTGACTGGGACAGCTTTGAAACAAGTTGGGATTTTGAAAAACATCCGCTGATTTAAGGCATAAAAAATGTGTTTTTGCTTTTAAGGGCATCTCTAAAAACTTGTTTTTAGAGATTGGGGTGTGGGGCAAAGCCCCACGAACCCTCACTTTCCTATTCCATTGTTGATTGTATGGAAAGGTTTTTTGAGGTTGCCTTAAGTAAGATATAATTTACACAAAAATATTACTATGAGCAAAATAATTGTTGAATTTTGTTCTATTCTGTGTTACAATGTAAAGGAATAATATTTACATGGAGGTTTTGCTATGCAAAATAAAATTCAGGAAATCATTAAGCGGATCAAGGACGAAGATATCAAAATGGGAGCCATCCCTAGAAAGTGTGGGTTTAGAATCATCTTCCCGGCAGAGAAATCGGCAGCCCGCCGCATCGAAGCATAATCATTGAGATCAGGTTTTCAATATTGCGAAAACCATAAGCCATTCTGAC
>Ga0326512_10003296_pt1 | contig 11889 bp, 15 predicted proteins | sample 1_2617_0518_D_FD_203652 | JGI IMG/M metagenome (GOLD analysis project Ga0326512, IMG submission 203652) | Bovine rumen microbial communities from UC Davis, California, United States - 1_2617_0518 | ecosystem: Host-associated > Mammals > Digestive system > Stomach > Rumen | place: USA... | reverse complement strand
TGATCTCGCGCATCATTTGCGTGTAGACCTTATCGCGTTCGCCCTTCTTGAGATTAAGCCTGCTGAGAGCCTCTTCAACTTCGGGCGTCATGAACCGAGCGCGATAATCCGCGTTGAGCTGATCAAGCTGAGCCTGCACTGCCATCTGCTGGTCATAGATACCTTGTGTGGCAGCTCTCGCCTCAGCAGCACGATCCTTGATCAGTTGCCGGTCAGTCTCCGAAACGATAACGTCAGCGAAGTTCAGAGAGTTTTCGCTCTGCTCGGCTACCAGCGCTGCGTTTTTCGCTGCTTCGAGCTGCGCACCAAGTTCATCTACCTGACCCTGAAGGTTCTGCGCTGTTTTGCGGTTAACACCGCCCCAAATATTATTGAGGTCACCAATGATGCCCTGCCACATGGCAGAGTCTTCGTCATCGTAAGCGTTATCAAGGCGGGCCTGGGCGCGGGTGGTCATCGTGTCTACATTCTCGAGGGTGATGTCTTCACCATTCTGATACCGTGTAAACAGGTCTTGAATTTGACCAACATCCGTCAGCCAACTGCTACGGCGTTCAAGCTCATCGTAGAGGCTCTTCCACTCGTCAGCAGCAGAGACTTCTTCCCCGTTAACGTTGAACTTGTAGTTGTTTTTCCTCGCGTCGTTATAGTATACCTGCGCGTGGGTCATCAGGTCAAGAATATCTGCGAGCTGTTCCTCATTGCTGGCATACTTGCGGGTAAGGGCACCAGCTGTGTCGTTGAATGCCCAAATCTGCCGACCCATGTTAAATTCCGCTGCCTTCTGAAGATAAGACTCATCGGCATCTTTGCCCGGGTCAATCGCATGAATGTTCCTGTCTTCATAATCAACAGGCAACGTAATATCGTCGATGGCTTTCTGAAGCGCTGAATCATCGCGTCTCACAGATGGGGACAACATGCTTGATCCCCATGCAGATGGGTTAAGTCCGCCGTCGGCATATACACCGGCTCTTTGCGGAGTCCCCCGCTGAGAGAATGTTCCAGTCAGCTGTTTTGCAGCGCTACTTATCCCACTTCCGAAGCGGGCGCTTGAAGAAGACCCGGCACTTTTCGCTGAAGCGTGTCTTGCCCCTGCGGCAATAGCGGCCTTCGCATTCGAGGCCGCTTTGCTAACGTTCTTTGAGTTTTGAGACGAGTTCCCTCTTGCCGCACTGCTGGCTGAGGTTTTTCCTGCAGACGAGCCGGAGCTTACTTTGGCTGCACTGCCTGCATTGCTTGCCTGTGCGCTGGAACCGCTATTACCTGCTCCGGATGTCGTAATTTCTTTTACTTGAGCCATACTTGTCCTCCGTTAATGGGACTTGCTGCTGTTACCGCCGCCGCTGTGTCCGAGTCCGTCGTGCTCCGCGGTCCAAACTGGTCTCCCGTTAATCCAGTAATCCGCGTTGATGCCGCCACCACCACCGCCGCCTTCAGAGGGAGGCGGCACATAGTCCGGTGCCTCTCGTCCGGTGATCTGCTTGTACCGTGCCGCATCGATCACGCCGGTGTTGTACGCCAGCTCTGGGTTCGAGCCAATCCAGAACTGCTGCATAGCCCTCGCCTGATCCGGCCCGTACATCTGCTCGTACCCGGTGAAATTGCCAAAGCTCGCCATAGCCGCTGCGTTCTGATCAAGCCATGTGTTCTGTTTGTTGTAGTTGTCCAAAAGAGCTGCGGCTGTCTTGTAGTCGTTCGCTGCCACAGCCTTGGCAATCTGGTTCTGGTAATCCGTCTTGAGCAGGTCTCTCTGTCTCTGGCTCTCCTCTGCCGCGAGCTGCCGCTGTTGGGCAAGCCTGCCCGTAGCTGTAGACGCTCCCAGCCCCAGCGACAGGGCCTGCTGTGACCCTGCCTGCCGGTTGAGGCCTCGTGCGTCAGCATAGCTGTCCATACCGCTCTGCGTCCGTGCCGCCTGCACACCGAGGTCCGCGTTTGCACTGCCGTAAGCGTTCTGGCTCGTTGTCGTTGCCTGATCCTGAGCGGTAACATTCCTGTTGTAAGCGTCGGTGAGGCCTTGCCTCTGCGTGCCAAGAGACCTATTCAGAGTGCTTGTTGCGTTGCTGTCATATCCCTGCTTGCGGGCATCGAACGCGGCCTTGAACTGGTTCGCGTCCGCTGCCTGCGTCTTCATGTCGGGGGCGGTCGTAACCGCTGCCGGCGCGGGGATCGCTAAATTTTTCTGTTCTTCAGCCATCGTCTCTTACCTCAATAGATAGACCGATACCCTTCAGTCGCGTCGTGCCCTGTCAGCTTCCTGTAATCGTCTGCCGAGATCATGCCGCTGCGGAAGGCGACTTCCGGATTCTGCGCAATCCAGGTGTTTCTCATCTGATTCGCCTGAGCCTCGCCGTAGATGTCTTTGAGGTTCCCGAACTGACCGTAGTTCTGTGCCATATCCTGCGCCTGCTTTTCGTACCAGTCGCGGTTGGCGTTGAAGTTCTTGATCAGTTCCTGATCTCGCTTCGCGTCCGTGTCCGCTCTGGCGTTGACAAGCGCGTTGTTGTAGGCCGTCGTGAGGTCTGCAATCTTCTGGTTTGCATCGGTGATCGCTCCGGCTTCCTGACCTCTGAGCGCTCCGTACTGTCCGACGAACTGGTTCCGAAGCGCGTTCTGCTGCTGCTGGCCTGCCCCGCTCCCAAGGCCGCTCATCATGGCACTGAGGTTCGCGTTTCGCCGCTGCCGTTCGAACTGACCGGCAAGCGCGTTTGCCTGCGTCTGGTACTGCGGTGCGATCTTCTTCGCCGTCGCCTGCGCGTTGGACATGTTTCGGTCATAGTCCGCTTTCAGCCCAGCCGCCTGCGTCTCATACTGCTTTTCGTACATGTTGTTGATCTGCGCTGCGGACTCGTTCTGCCGCTGTGCAAAGGTTTCCTGTAAAGATGCCATCTGTCTCACCTCACTTGATAACTTCAACGCTGTAGAGATAGGAATGCCCGCCGACCGAGCCAGGTGATCCTCTGCCGCCGAGGTTCATTGCGAATCTGGCTACCTGATTGATGCCGCTCACGTTGGCGACTGCTGTTCCTGATCCTCTGATCTCCCAAGCTCCGGCGTGCTGAGAAACGAGTGTCAGAATAGACCCGCCTCCATCGTTTGCAATATAAAGCTCAAACCACGCATCATAGCCGGTTCCGGGTTCTGAGCCAATGTTATATGCATATTCGATCTTGACCGTGCTGATGCCGGTCAGATCGATGGACCCGTACGTCCGTGCGATACGCGTTCCGTTGGCCGGTACTTGAAGATGCACTTGGTTCGATTCGGCGCCATCCGTCCAGCCTCCCGCAAAGCCTTCAGCGTAAGCCCCTCGGTTATACAGATAAATATCGCTCGGGAACGTAACAGTGGCAGACTGCCCACCGGCGAGAGTAACGCTTCGGACTTGCGTGATCCCGTTGAAGGTTGCCGTGATGGTCCACGTCCCTGTTCTCGGTAGCTTAAACTCCGTTGTTGCTCCGGTTCTGGTGATGCTGAGATTCCCGTTCGTAGCCGTCACTGTCGCGCTGTTCATACAGTTGACGGTGAGGAAGCATAGCACCAGCTCCGCATTCGTTTTACCTATCACGATCTCACCTCACTTGGCGTATCCGGTCTGTCTCACCCGGAATTCCACATCTGTCACCGTTACCGCCGGTTGCTTGTCATCCACCGAAAGCAAAAGTCTGTAGAACACGAACTTCTTGGCCTTGAGCTTTGTCTTGGCCATAAAGGGCTGGCCTTCGATTTTGGCCTTCTTTGAACTCACGATCTTCTCCTTGAACGTGTTTTTTCGGTCGGTGAGCAGGCACACGTTCACGCTTGTTCCGTCCTCCGGCTTCAGGCCAACCCACATGCTCGAGGAATACTTCCGCATGTTGGCGGCTCCGAAGTCGATGGCTCCGGATTCCCACTCGGCCTTTATCGGATAGCCCATATCACCCAGAGAGTCATAGGTCAGTCTTGCAACCAGGCCGTCGCTCGTGCCGTAGATCACTTCGCCGTGGAAGTTGCACATGCACACCGCGTCGATTCCCTCGTACCGATACCAGGTGTCCGTCACATAGTTCCAGACGAGGGTGACTTTGTTCTGTGACAGATAGAACTCCTGCCCGTCGTTGTCATCCCACATGCAGCACTTTGTGAGATCAATCTCTTTAATGCTGCTCTGGATGCGGTCGGAGATACGCCGTGCCTGCCGTTCATCCCGTGAAAGCGTGGAGGTGTAGTAGCTGGAATTGATCCAGTGATACAGCTCGCGTTCTGAACAGGTCACCGGGTTGTTGTCCACCAGTCGAACCTGTCCCGGTGCGACGTTGCCCTTGTCCCTATTGACCGGCGTACAGTAGATGGACACCGTGTCGCTTCCGCTTGCCAGTTCCATACTGCTCTGCGTGATGGCCCAGGTGGAATCCGTCTTGTAGCAGACCAGATCACCGTAATGCCGGATCATCGACGTGATGGGCGTGTTACTATCGCCTGCGTGAACCTCGTACTGATCCGGGAAATAGTCCGCTCTCGGCATCCCGTCATAGTCCATCCCGGAATACAGCGCCCGGTTGCTCCCGTCGCCGTAGATGTAGACCATGTTGTCCGTCGGGCCGGAGAAGAGTTCGGCGAACCGGTTCCCCGTCACCTGCGCCCGATAGTCAACATCGGTTTCCACAAAGTAGCATACTTCGTATGTGTTCACTCCTTTGAGCGGTGGGTGGTAAGTCTTGGTGTCTGTCGATACGTCATAATCATAGAGGGTGAATGTGATCGTGCCTGCTGCCTGATCAACTTCATACTCTTTATCCGGGCCTTCGCCAATCAAGTCGCGATTCGAGCCAAGGTCTCTTACGTGGCAACCGCTGGGCCAAGCGATTCCGCTCTCCGGAAGCTGAAACACATCACGCTGCCCATCCGGAGAAAGCCATACCCTGCGAAAGTTGGTCAGCCGGTTGACGTATTCGCCAGTGGTCTCGCCGCTGGAAGGGTTTCCCTTAACTCGCGTCCAATGCTCTTCTGTCCAGGCCTCTGGCGTGGTAATCGCCGTAACGCACTGGTAAACTTGCTTCTCATAAATGCAATAATCGTCGACATCGTAAGTCGCCGTCACATCATATGGGTTTTCGATCACCGGTCCGATAGTGATAGCCACAAGTGGAATATATCCTGCCACCGGAGACAGACGCGATCCGTTATAGACGTAATAGTCGGTTCCATCCAGAATGTAGACGTCTCCGCCGAATGGGAAGAACGTCACTCGTCCGCTCGTATCGATTTCTCCAAGCGGAGCCCGTATCATCACGTCCCGCTCTTCATCGTACAAACTCCACACCCAGCCGTTACAAGCCGCGAGCAGTTTCTCCTTCCCATGCACAAGTCCGGCCCACAGACCGGCTACCGGAGCTGTGTCCTGGGCCTCCGTTGTAACAAGATAGCCGCTGAAATAATCCACCCCGTCAATCGTACTAATAGAGTTCTTGTTCAGCGCATATGGGAGTTCGTCCCACAAGACATAAAGATATCCTGTCAGATCGGGATCGTTTAGCGCTGCTTTCAGCTGTTCCAAGGTCATCTCTACGCCTGCCGTTGGAACCGCCAGAACGCCATCCTTGATGATCGGCTTCGTTATCACTTCGTCTTCAATAGACGCAGCGCCTACTTCTTCCTCTGAGGCCTCAGTAGAATACGTCAGTTGCCCGTTTCTGATGTTTGCGGTCGGTGCAAGCAGTGTGCCGTATTCAACGGATGCTCCTGTGCCGGTTAGTACGACAGTCCCCGGTACGGCTGATGCTGACGCCGATGTAAAGACTTCAAATGTTTTATCGGCTGGAATTCTTTCTACTGGAATCAGGCCTTCATGGGCAATCTTTAGCTGATAGTTAAGGTTCAGACCTGCTACAAACTCCGTCCCTGGCCTGCGCTTCAGGTTCCCGTCTCTGGTGATCTTCCAGTTGACCATCTTCGAGGCCTCGCCCAGCTTGAGTCTGGTGTCGCCGTCCGGGGCCTCGTTCAGTCCGCCCCATTTCTTGAGGCTGTAGATTTTCTCGTTGTTAGCGCCTGAAATATTCGCCATAGCTTCACCTACTTGAAGGCTTCTGCCCCGCCTGCGCTGTCCCACTTGATGGAGAGAACCGCGCCTTTGTTAGGAGCAGACGCGCTTGTGTACCCGCCGTTCTCTTCCTGCTTCAGGAGGTTGAACAGGATCGAGCCGCGCTTGCTGTCATTCGCTGCTTCCCGCACTGCCCAGCTCTTTCTCTTGAGCTTAGCGTAATCGAACACTCTGCGGTACTTGTCCGCTGCTTCGCTTTCTCCGTCGCAAAGCTCCGCAACCTCGTCCTCAAAGAGGCCGAGGCTGAGGAGCATCCCAGCGTAGTCGGGGAACACAGCATTCCCACATTCATTGAAGTATTCGTCTACTTTCTTCTTCAGGGTTTCCGGTGTGATCTTCTTTGTCATGTCAGCACCACCTTGAGAACTCGTTGTACGGATAGATACCGCCCTTCGGCCCATATACGTCCTCGATGTCCTCGCTCTCTGCGGGAAGTCCGCGCATGAGCGAGGCCTTGAGTTCGTCGTATCGCTGCTGGCAGTAGTTCGCCGTGCTCGGGTCCTCGTTCAGCAGCAAATGTGCCGCCAGCCCATAGGGCAGCACCGTCCCAGCGCAGTAATCGTCTAGGTCGATCTCCGTATACAAGTCTTCCAGACTATCTAACACCGGCCTGCGTCTGCTGCCCCACTCCTGATTAAGCCCGTGAGTGTCGCTGAAAGGATACAGCTCGTTTTGCAGGATGTTCAGAATCGCAAGCGTTCTATTGCGGTATTCGTCTGTGTCCTCGTATTTGTACTTCCCTTCATCAGAGAGCTCGTCCATGATAGTGATGGCTCTCTGGAAAACATCCATGCCGGTGATTTTACCGGTTGTCTGATATGCCATAAGTCACCTCACGTTCTGTCCGGCAGAATCGCGAACACCGTCGGAACCTCGATGCTGCTGCCCGGGTTAATCATGGCCCAGACCTGAACCGTGCCATCGCTCGGAACCTGGCACACCGGGGCGGGAACGTAGTTGATCACATGTTCCGGTTTGAAGCAGACCTGCACAAAATGAGCGGTGGTTACGCCCGGGCAGGAAAGTGTTGCCTTGTACGGATAGCTGGGATATGGACCGCTCACATCCTGCGTCCATTCGCTTGTCGGCACGTTCTGGAAAGCCAGCGAAGTCGTCCGCTTATCCCTGATGTTATTAAGAGTTGTCTTGTCCGCAGCGGACATAAGCCCTGCAGCATTTGTCGTGGCGTTTTCGTAGGTTGTATCGCTCTGCCAGTCGTTGATCCACCATGCACCGTCCGCGTATGTAAGCGATAACACACTGCCTGCATACCATGAGGCTCGCACTCCGCTTCCCGGAGGATTGGCGGTATAACGCATAATCGGAGCTGCCACTGCTCCCGTAGTCCCGATCATCAGGGTTGGGTTTGCCGCCGTGTTCTCATTAATAAACTTGATGTGTACTGTCAAGCCATCGAACAGAGTGTCAAGTGCAGGAATCACAGCAAGCTTGGCTGGATCGTCTTTCGGGGTGTCGCAGAATCCGTACAGGCTCGAGCCAACCGGTCCGGTGTTTGATCCTGCCTTTACTTTTCCGACAAACGCCATGACTTATTCCTCCGAGGTTTCCACAGACACAGCCGCTGCGTCTGCCATCCCTTCTCCGATGATGTACGCAATGACGCTGGCTGCGGACATGATCACGCCTGAGATGGTCTCCACCATCTCCCCGTCAACCTTGAACGCCATCAGCAGGCCGCTGACCAGTCCGATCACCGCCAGCCAGAATTTCCGCGAAGTGAGTTTCCGTTTCCAGTCGATAGTCATTATTCCGCCTCCTGAAAGATTTTGCACACGCCGTCAAATTCCTTTTTGACCTCTTCGATGGATTCCGCCGCCATGTTGTAGGCCGCTTCTTTCGTCACGACGATGAATACTTTCTTGTCCATGTTATTTCTCCTTCAGAAATTGAATTGCGGTCTTGATTTCCGCGATGTCTGTACTGATCTCTCCGAATCGTTCTGCATAGCCGTTGTGTGTGTCCAGCTTGCGGTCCACGGTCTTCATCCACATCTCAAGCCTTGCGTCCCTCTGCGCTTCTGCAATTTTCTGCTTGCTTGCCACTGCCCGATTGTTGATCAGGCAGACGATAACTGCCACAAGCCCTGAGATGATCGAGGCAATAACGGTTGCCTGCGCCGGTGTAAGATTCTGCATCGGTATCACCTCTCCATAAGTTTGGCCCATGTTTTCGGGCCGACTACTCCGTCTACGTCCAACTTGTAGGCCTCCTGGAAGTGTTTGACGGCTTTCTCTGTGTCTTCATCAAACCTGTCCGTCTGACCGTCCAGGTATCCGCTGGAATCTGCACCGAATTTATTAAAGAAACCGCGGGCTGAAAGAACTGCCTTCAGAATTACGACGTCATCACCATCCATGTTCTTGTCCACAGTCCTGGGCGGCCAATACTCGGTTGCCGGAATCAGTTCTGGTTTATAGGGCAGCACTTCAGCTTCCTCAGTTGTTGCATTTCCCGAAACAACTGCCGTCCCTGACAGGTCAAGCTCTTTCCTGATCCTCAGTGCCGCTTCATAGCGTGCCTGAACGTTATTGACCGCTGGTCTTTCATATTCCCGACAGATGCGGTCAATACAATCCCAGATCGCTTCTGCGTTCTTAAGGTATGACAGCAAACCAGAATATTCGTTCTGAAGTTCCCACATGGCAAAGTCTACCTGCATGGAACAAGAATCGATTGGCTTCATACAGCCCAAAGCAAAATCATAAAGATTTCTTTTTCTCTGCGGATAAGTCCATTGGGCAAGCCCGAATCCCTTGCCATCTCTGGCAAACTTTTCTTCGCTCATGCGTCCGCTGGTAATTGCGTCCACATAGGATTTGCTGATTGCTCTGCTTGCCTGATAGTCTCCCTGCACACGATACGGTTCACAGCCGCTTTCGCACTCCCAGTTGCCAAGCATCCCCAAAGCCCCGGCTTCAGAAAGGCCGTATCCTCGGAGTAGGTTGTAAATAGTTTGATGGTAACTCATATGCATCCCTCGATAAATTCTTCAAGCTCTTCTCTGGTAATCAAGGTCTGTCACCTCCCGCGCCATAGAAAAAGATAAGGACTGCGGATACTACTGCGAGATAGATCATAATCCTGACTAAGAGCATATCGGCATCCCTCCTGATTTTTAATGGACTGCCGGGAGGACTCGAACCTCCGACCCTATGGCTCTGGCCTACTGAGCTACGGCAGTCTGTGTTGCGGAGTGACCAGAAGACCGTTCTCGGTTGAAGCTCTCGTCCGCACTTCGCTTCTTTTGTCTCATACTTTTTATCCCCCGCCTGAGCTGGCGGTTGTTCGGAATTTCCGAACTCGTGACTATCTCGTGATTTCGCAAGATTTTCACGAGATAGGCGTTAGTGATTTAAATAAGCCTGTCAATTTTCGAGGCCCGAAAACCCCAGTATTTACTGGCCTTTTCAGCCCATGCCAAAAAACCTATTTAAGTGACTAAGCGTTTTTCGACTTTCAGATCTGCCCGTTTTTGGTACGGCATCTCATATGGGAAGTGTACACAGTATTTATCGCCGGATGTACATTTATTCACATGAGATGGATATTTTTCGCAAGTCTTGCAATCGTCCATAATGTATTTCATTCATCCACCACCGTAACACTATTCTTGAGCATCTCCACAGTATTCTTTGTTGCTTTCAAAAGCACATCAGCCGAAATATCAACATCATATACTTCGCCTGATCTTGCCATCCCAGCGCACACACAGTCGCAAAGCATCTCAATTACATCAATCAGATTCACATCTGCCGGATGATGGCGCTTAAGGTGGTGACGTTCAAGCACATCATAGTGAAGCCTAGCCCATTCACCATCCATAAACTCCATCTTGCCTTCGATGGTGTTGCACAAATCGCGGTAAAACATACTTCTGTATGGTTCTTTTACCTTTGACCAATCATGATCAATCGCTTGCATAGTAATCGCATCCGCGAAGTTACCCATCATCTTCTTGACGTCAGCTCTATGGGAGTAATTCGCTTCCTCAAACTCCGTCATTGTCGGAACTCTTTTGGCAACTCTGGAATCTCCATCGGTGTTGTGCTTTATTATAATTTTATCTATGCTATACTCCTTGACATCCATGATAGAATGATTCCGAGGTGATGCCCTATGACTGAGAAAGAAACTCAGCGAGGCCGTCCCCGTTTTGGATCGGAAAAGCAGAAGGCTGAGAAGTTCGTCAAATTCTCATGCACTCTGCCGCCTGACGTTTATGCCCGGTTAGACAAATTCTGTCAGGATGAAGAAAGATCCAAAGCGTGGGCATTGAGTAAGGCCATCATCCCGTGGTTGGAGGAGCGAGGCTATTAAGTCTCGCCCCTTCTTCATTTTATCATGTCCGGTGTTCCCGGTCAATAATTAGGTTCTCTGGTAACCTTATTAGGCCTTTAAGATAACTGCGATTGCAGAAATGGGATCGTCCATTTTACCATCTGTGGAGTATCATCCACTCGCCACACTGATAAATGTTTTTGCGTGCGATTAATATTCACAAAATAAAATGGATGTGTGTCATAGGCGTAAGCATCAAAAATTACTATCGGGATATTTCCATTTTGATGGTTATACCAGTTGCAATGTTCATGCCCTGCGTAGCAACACAGCAGATCACCATCACAATTTGAAAAATCATAGCTGTGACTGACGCCGTAACTGTCATGTATAGTTCCGCTTGATTTGTTCTTACGGTCAATGAGCATCTTGTCGAGTATACATTCGTGACTATTCACGACGGTGCCGGGCGCGGCTGTTCCATCTTTAGTCAATCCAGCTCCCCCGCACGCATCCTCATAAGGAACTGTCCACGTATCATGTCCCTTGTTTTGCGCGAACGGTTGCACATGAGACATGATAACTATGTCATTATCATCCGTGCCACTCAGCATTTGGATAATATAGTTCATAGATTCCGTGCCGATTACATAATGGCTATGGCCACCAAGATTCGCGTCGTATTCCCAACCGCCTATGATGACATACTTAATATGTTTTTTGGTGTCTACGATTGTTTCAATCCCATAGTCATTGTATCGTGTGCATTCGCCGTATTTAGAATTATCAAAATAAAAAGACAAGACATCTCTATATTCTGCGTCTGTTGGAACATAGTAACCATTTAGTTCTTTTGAACCGCCCCAGGTATCATGATTTCCCCAAATATTAATCTGCTTATCGGCTGGGATGTCATCTAAGCAGGTGAGCATAGCCTTGAAAGCAGGGATACTATATTCCGTGACATCGCCGAGTCCAATGCAGGCCGAAACCTCATCCCATTTAATTGCTTTTCCAAGATACGGAAAAAGTGCATTGTTTGCTGTTAATCGTCCATGCTGATCTGTATGCACAATTTGCGGAATAACATCATCCACACTCCGTGCTTCGGACATCCAATCGTTCCTTGCGTTTAGGATAGTATGTTGATACTCGGTGTCATAATGGTCATAGTCCCCAGATGTAAAAATCTCGGTCCCATGAATGTCGTAAGCTTTCCCTACCGTTTCGCCTTGCAAATTATATGCTTCTGGCAAAAGGCGGCCATTAATATCGTATATCGGCATAATTGTCCTCCTATTCAGCCGCATACGGTATAATTTCTAAGTAGTTGTTGTCAAAGACACTATTCATTGCGCTTACCCTGAAATACGCAGCATTTTGTGGGATTACGATATCACATGTAGCGCCTGCATTATTATTCAATCCAGTTGCACCAAAATTCTCGATAAACTTTCTCTCAGCATCATAAAAAGCATTATAGCTAAGATTATTATTATTAAGCATAGTCG
>Ga0326512_10003295_pt1 | contig 11890 bp, 14 predicted proteins | sample 1_2617_0518_D_FD_203652 | JGI IMG/M metagenome (GOLD analysis project Ga0326512, IMG submission 203652) | Bovine rumen microbial communities from UC Davis, California, United States - 1_2617_0518 | ecosystem: Host-associated > Mammals > Digestive system > Stomach > Rumen | place: USA... | reverse complement strand
GTCGCTGTTTGCTTGCTATAGACAGACGGCATGGTATCCCTCCTTATGGTGTGATCTCAATGGTGTTCAGATACAGATGGAAGCCATTCCCCAGCTCCAGAGAGTTCGCATGCTCCGGATATACTCCAATGCCAATGCTGTTCAGTGTCCTGCTGAAATACATGTAAACCTCTGCGGTTGGGATCAGAATCTCAAAGGTATCCGAGTTTCCCAGGGCGTCTGTGACAGTGAAGATGGCTGTATAGGATCTTCTGGTGTTCACGTCTGCGTACAGCAGTGCCGCCTGGCCTTTTGTGGGGTTGGATATGGTGGTAATGACTGTGCTCTCCAGTTTCAGCTGGATGCTTGCCGTTATTGTATTGTTCCCTTCACAGGTGGAATAGTTGTAGTCCAGGATATAGGCTGCGCGTGCTCCTGTTGGCAGTGGATCCAGATCTACAGGTCCGCAACGGTATGCCTCCGCCTGGGTGATCATCGGCGCCGCGTAGGAAATCACAGTAATGGTGACTATCCCTGTCCCTATCTTCCCTCGGCTGTCTGTAGCCGTGCATGTATAGGTTACCTGGCCTGTCTGCGTCAGTACTTCGCTGGTGCCGCTCTGGGCAGCCACATTGAGATTGTGGCCTGCAATCGCATAGCTGACGATCGTGCTGCCGTACAATCCCTGCGCTGTGACAGAGATCGTCACGCGGGACCTGTTCTGGAGGTACAGGTTCCATGACTGATTGACGCCGGTTGCTGAGCCGGTAACCGTTGGTGTGTAGTTGGGCACATACAGCAGCACGGTCTGCTGGATCGCAGAGCCGCGTGCCTGGCCGTATGCGTTGAAGGTCTGCACGGTCACTACCAAATTGCCGCTGTTCGCATTTGGGAAGGATTCACACCAGCTGGTTGGAATGGTGAACGAGGCAGAAGATGCTCCCTGTGCAGTGGCTTCCAGGTGCGAATTGTTGCCGCATGTCCATGTGACGTGATGGATCGTGTTGCCAAGATGCGTATTGCTGAATGTCACTGTGCTTGTCTGGCCGGCCGTGATAGATGTCACACTAATTGAGCTGGCCGGCACATCATAGTTCACGTCTCGCGTGAGTGTCACATAGATGGTATTGTTGCCAATATAGGTGTTGTCGGGCAGATAAGTATGCAGTGTGATACCCATGGTTGCGGACGGTCCGCTGAAGGCGTTCTGCCATTCGGTGGGAATCTGCAGGCTTGCGCTGCTCACTCCCACTCCTGTGTCCACATACTGTGAGTACCCGCCGATGAACCACACTGTGCGGTGCCAGACCTGGCCCAGTCCGGCCGCGTTTCCTATGGTGATGGTATTGACCTGTCCGGATACAGCATTGGATCCTGCCAGTGTGCTGGGCGGCACGTCATTGATGATGTCGTATTCAATCACAAACCAGACGTCTGCACTGCCAGGATCCGATTGATACATATCAAAATATGCATCTGCAGATGTTGTGCTGGCCGTCACGCCCAGGTTGGCTGTGGTGATGCCCTCACGGTTGTGGCCATTGCCGCCATTGGTTGGAATCATGGACTCATGGTTCCGATCATAGTATGGAACAGCATAGCGGCTGGCTGTCCAGTGCCAGGCTGCTGAGTTGACCTGGATGTGCTGATACGCGCCTATGCTCGGCCAGGACCAGGAGACGCTGACATGCTTATCGGCATATATCGTCTGCCTTGACGTTGTAATGGTTGCCATGTCTCACCCTCCTATCTGGCCCAGGTTGCAGCAATCCCGGATGTATCAACAGTGAGCACCAGATCACCCAGCTGAAAACGGTCCAGCACGACAATCTGCGTGATGTACAGCTTATGGTTGGACAAGTAGGCAACCTCGGTGCCGTTCTGGTAGAAGGACAGTTTCGTTGCCGTAAACACAGCAGACAGTCCGCTGCGCTCAAGCACGACTTCCTCAACGCCATCCACAATCTGTGTGACTCGCGTCAGGTTCTCGCCTACGGCCACACCATACACACGGTTTCCCTGGCTGTCACGGAAGAGCAGCCCGGTTTTGATGTAGCTGTCATAGTCTCTCTGGAATGTCTTGGCCGCCTCTGCATCTGCCTGCAGTCCGGTAATCGTTTCGCTGGCGTTGTACTCTACAAGTTTTGCATCTGCTGTCTCATTCATCTGGGTAACTGCCTGCTCTTTGTACTCACCAAACTCTGACTGCGCGACGTATGACGAGCGGAGCACATTCATGATCCGGTCCTCTGCTTCCTGCACAATGTCCGCATTGTCAATGATGAGGCTGCGCAGAGACTCGGCTTCCCGCAGCAGGGCATCATTCGCGCTGCGTCCCATCCTTTGTGTGGCTGCCTGCATGATTTTAGTAACGCTGTCCAGCTGGGCCTGTGCCGCTTTGGCTGTGTCCTGCACGCTCTGGTCCACCAAGAGCAATGCCTCGTTCATCCGCTCGGCTGTCTGGTAGAGGTAACTGTGCAGCCTCCGGATTGCCTCTTGAGGATCCTCGTCCTTTACAAAGGGAGGCATTTCAACGAAGATAGCTGACATTGTTCCTGCTCCCTCCCCTGTATGTCCTGGCAATGGAATACAGCTTGATTTCACCCTGGCCAATCAGCTTCAGCTGGCAATGATCGCAGCGCCTGGGAATGATGGGAATGTTTACGCTGATCGTTTCACTCGCATTGGGTGTATAAGTGCCGGCAGATTCCCATTCGCCGCTGCTGTCGTACTGGATGTAGCAGGATACGCTGCTTCCCCGGCCCAACGCGATCCGTATGACATACTTACTGAGATACTTCTGCCTCTCTGCATCATATCCATATGTGCCAAAGATAACCTTCCACAGCATGCTTCCCGGTTCTTCCAGAGTGCCGTCTGTGCCGTTGAGAGCAATCAGCGTTTTATGATCCGCATCAATACAATAGATCTCGTCTTTCAGTGTGGCCATGCAGAGCGCATGCAGGTGGTCTTCCTTGTGCCATACACCTTTGCCGGCATCAAAACTGAAAAGATGCCATGTGTTCTCATCGTCTCGCATGGAGATATAGTAGAGATCACCAAAGGCGCCGGCCACGGCGTCATAGTACCGGATGTCTCCCAGGTTCGCTGAGATCGGGACAGGCAGGCTGCCGTCATAGCTCATGATGTCGGTCCGGCCTTTATATATGAGATTCTCGCCCACGACCTGCACACTGCGCCAGGACCCATCCTGCACGCCTCTGCACATGGTTGTCTGGACCTGGTAGGTTCTCGGCATGGATCCGGAAACGCGATGCAGGCATTGCTCCTTGAAAAAGACAGGGCTTCCCTTCAGCACGCCTGCCCCCGTGAAAGGGCCGTCCGTGCCGCAGCTGACTGTATAGCTGTCTGTAGAGAGTCCAGCATACTGATACCAGTTTTTGAAATCTCCCTGCGCACAGCAATGGATCTCATTAAGCGTTTCTCCGTTGACCAGGCCATATGTGCAGCCCCAGATCCGATTGCTTGCCTCCACGACATAATCCAGCCTTGGCACCCTGCGCTCAACTTTCACGGAACCTTCTGCCATAGTCACGGCTCTGTCCAGGATTCCCGCCACAATCAGATAGTTGTCTCCCTTGCTGTAGATCGTCATGCACTCATTCAGCGCCTGTATCTGCAGATCAATCTCGGTGCCGATATACTGCTCAGGACATTCAATGCCTGAGATAAAGACTGCGTCATCTCGACTAAACTGCTGGCCTATGCCAGGGCTTTCAATGCGGACATAGGTGCTGGCCATGCCTACCCATTCGGCAGTAGTCGCATTCCACGTCTTGAGCACATGCGGAGACGCGCTGGTATCTACCCACAGCGCACCATTTTCCGGATTGGCTGGCGCTGTAGCGGATACCCAATACTCGTCTGCTCCATAAGCGTCTCCTTCTGCCGTGCAGAGTGCGGCAGTCAATGAACTGGACTGATTCCATTCAGCTCCCATATGCCCGCAATCTGAGAGATAGATGGAGTTGAAATAGACAGCATCCGGAAAAATGCAGACATAAGCTCCCATGCTTACAATCTGCTTGGGCAGCATGCCTGCATCCGTGCTGAGCGTGATATTGTCCACGATATGCCCGGCCAGGTACACATTGGGACCATCTATGGTGACCAGGGAAGCCTTGGCCAGCAGTCCCTGAGGATTGACATATTCGGTCACAGGCTGATCTGTCTGCGGATCATTGTAGGCAGTGCAGGTTCCCCTCAGTTTTCTGGTGGAGAGACTGGGATAGTCCCTGCCGGAGAGATTGACTTCATCCCAGAGCTCTCCCTCCTGGATCACGTCATGATGGTTGTACCCACCAAACGTGTTTGTGAATACCGGGGTTTCTGCAAGCGCAGTTATTTCTGGCAGGTACGGCATGGCGCGTTCTCTCCTTTACAGAATCCATCGTGTTCTGTGGTATCGCTGCGGATAGGTCCTGTGGACATAATCCACGTAGGTCTGGTATGCGTTGTTGTACAGCTGTGAGTTGCTGGCATACAGGTCATATTCCTGGTTTACCACATCAATCTTGGACGCCAGGTAATACGGATAGATATCATCATACGGGGATTCAACCAGCAGCTCCGTGTCTGTATCGGTGTCGCTGGTGTACTCCGGTTTTGCCGGCGTGATCGTCTGGCCGGCAGGCACAATGATCGGTTTCTCGCGGATTGGGTCCGGTGACAGTGGGTCCGGCCAGTATCCGTCCTGGGTGGTGTACTCCGGCTGCTCTCCCGGTGCGGGAATCACATGCCGTGTGAAAACTTCATTCCAGATCATCTGATCCAGATGGCTGAGCCATCCGATTTTTTCATCTGCTGTGATAGCGTTCGGTTTCATCCGGTCCACCTGGTTAATGGCTTCCTGTATGGTCATAAGGCCCTCCTAAGAAAAACAGGGAGAGCAGGATGCTGCTCTCCCTGCATACATAAAGTTACAGGATTTTTTCGCTGGCCAGCTTCTGATAATTCTCGGTCATTGCGTCCGCAATGTCCGCCGCAATCTCATTGCCAGCCATATGGTCCAGCCATGCCATGGCAATCGGCAGAGGCACCTCATGCGTTTTCCGGTACGCCAGATCAAACTGGCGGCCATTGACGCGGATATAGAAGGTCTCTGCTTCGCCGGTAGGCTTGCGGCCCATTTTCAGCAGCACCTTGGTGCTCCAGGGGTCCACAGCTCCCAGCTCTTCAATCACGTCCTCATACAGCCGTGCGCTGGCATGACGTTCCGTCAGGTAGTCGTTGGCCACAAACTGCCGGGTGACTCCTGCACGCTGTACAGGGGCGGCCTCCTCAACGGGAAATGCATTCGGCATCACAACGGGCTCGGTTTCGGTTCCGTAGGTGATCTCCGGAATGTCTGTAAGTGCTGATGTCTTTTTAGCTGCCATGGGCAGGCTCCTTTCATTAAGCGGCCACTGCGTTCGCTTCGACCAGATCGGCCTTGCTGAGGCTGGTCACCAGGGTGATCATGCGCTCAGGATAGAGGATCTTGGTCGCGGTTTCGACCTTGCAGCCAACCGTGCTGAACTGGTCCAGAGGTCCGCCGATTTCGTGCTTATCGTGCATGATGGTCTGCATGCTGCCACCTTCCGGATCGATGATGCCGAAAGCATCCTTGCCGAAGATCATGGTCAGTGCCAGCTTGCTGGTGTTGTTGCCGCTTTCCACTTCGATGATGGGAGCGACAGTGGACTGGACGAAGCGCACACCATGCAGCTTACCAATCTCACCATTGAAAATGGCGTTCGGAGCAGCATACTTGTGCACGTCAATCCAATCGGGATCCTCGCGCAGGTCGAAGGTCACCATGGGGTGAATGACGGCCACATATTCCTGGTTGGAATAGAAGGGCGCGAGTGCGGTCTGCAGGATGGTTTGTCCAAGGTTGATGATGGTGGTGTCCAGCTCGCAATGGTTGCCGGCAGTGGCATGCAGCTTGGTCACCATATCAGCGCGGCTGGTAGCCTGGCCAACCACGGTGCCGTCAGCCTTGACAACGGTGCCATACAGCACGTTGGTATTGGCCATGAGCACGGTGCGGGTCAGCTCTTCCATGGACAGGGAAGCGGCAGCGCCGAGTTCCTCGGTGGCACCCTGCACAACAGGATCAACCGAGCGCATCTGCAGCACATCGGAGATGGTCACATAGGTACCATACTGAGCGATGGTGCCGGTGAGCACGGTTTCCTTGAGCTTCTGGCCTTCCGGAATCACGCCTTCAGTCAGCTGGCTCAGACCGGCCAGCTTGTTCCAGCGGTGCCATTCCTTGGTCATGCTCTTGTTTTTCGGCAGGGCTTCCTTTTTGCCCAGCTGGCCATAAATCAGATAGGGCCGGGCGTTGGCAAGGAATGTGCCATTGTAGTAGTTATGACCATCAAAGCCAGGTCTGAGGTCCTGACTGGTGGTCGCAACGCCGGTATACGAGTTGACGGAACCGGTGCTGGTGTTGGTCACGGTGCCTGCTTCAGCGAAAAGCTGCAGGTCCAGGAATGCTACCAGAGTAGCGTACAGTTTCATAACAACTTTAGCCATGTTTTGCTCCTCTCTACGGAGAGGATCAGCTTCCGAAGACGATCTCCTCTCCGCGCTCCGCTCGACGCTTGTATTCGTCGAACTGGTCTTTTCCCCATTTGGAATAATCCTGGGAAAGTGTCTGACCTGCCGGAGACCTTGAAGCATTCTCGGAAGGGCGTCTGCGGTTCGCGCTGCGGGACTGGGCCAGCTTCTGGGCTGCCTGCTGCGCACCTGCCTGCACATACTGGGTCTGCAGCTCATTGGCATGGATGACCTGGTATGCCGTCTTGACGTCAATATTGACGCCCGGACCAGTCAGCCTCCGGAATTCCGGGTTCTGCATCTCTGCAGCCAGGTCGAAATTCGGATAGAGCTGTTTGAGCTGTTCCCCTTGACGGACCAGATTCATGACATGCTCCTGGGCCTGCCGCTCCTGTATGCTCTGCTCGTTGATGCGCTGCTCAGCTGCCAGGCGGTTCTCCAGCTGCTTGATCTGCTTCATCGTGCCAACATCGATGCCGCGCTCCATGGCTTCCTCTTCGTATAGAGCATCGTCATCCTGATACTTGGCCATGAGGCCATCAATGTCACCACTCTCGACACCATACTTTTTCTGCATGTTGTCCAGCATAGGTGCCAGCTTCTCCAGTACCTGCTCGGCCTGCTTGGAGTTTTTCAACCGCTCTTTGATCGCGCCTTGCATGTCACGGTCAAAGAATTGCTTGAATCTCCCGTTCCGCGCTTCCTGCCATGCGGTCTCAAGATCTTCTTCCTGCTCCTGTGTTTCCTGGACAGCGGCGTCCTGTCCGATTTCGCCCGTCTGGCCAGCGGCGTCCTGGCCCATATCGCCCGACACATCTGCTGCTCCCTCTTCAGCGAACAGCTGCAGGTCTAGGTCATAAATAATATTTACCATGTGGTTCCCTTTCTGCCCGTTAAGCGGGCGAGTCTAACTGCAATATACATAGTAATTTTTGCTTGTCTAGTTGTGATCAGAGACGCATCACCTGGGAGAATGGTACCTGCATCTCTCCCCACAGGAAACCGTCCTCCATCTCATACTCTCCCTGGTCATCCACGGCTATCTGGCTGTAGGTATCGCACCACTCTGGCACTCCGCCATTGAGAGACACCTGCACGCGCTCGTCCTCAATGGCATGGACTACCAGGCTGCCAGTATTGGAGATGGTATAAACGCCGATCACCGGCAGACCATTGGCTGAGACAATGCGCGTATCGTCCATGGCTTACTCCTTCTCTGTCACGAGAATGCAGCGATTTTCAAATTTCTTGTAGGCATCAAAATACCATCTGGAGCGATCCCCGTCATAGGTGAGCTCATAATACATGCCATCTGGCAAGGTCGTGCTGATCAGATACTTCCAGTTCTGCAGAACCTTGCACTTCCAGACAATGAATACATCGAAATCGGCTTTCGGATCCGATTTGTCCAGATGCTCATTGCTGTAATCTCTTACAAACTTTATGGCCTGTTCGTCCATACTCAATTTGTTCATGTTCGGTCCTCCTTTACTCTTCGTAGATAACTTCAAGCCCATAGGCCAGTGCTGCTTCATGCTCAATCCTGCAGCCTCTTGCCTGTCTCCAGCCTTTACAGAAGTATGCGGCATGGCATTTGCTCATGTTCTCCAGAGACTTAGCCAGGAAGCAGAGAGGAATCTGCACAACTCCGCGCTTCTCCATGGACTCCTTTGAATACCACTCATCGGTGAACAGTGTGTTCACCACCTCATAACCTTTCTTTTCCAGTGCCTGGATCGCACGCTCTCTGGCTTCTTTGATCTCCTCATCCGTCTTGCCTGCCATGGGTTGGGATAACATTGCTTTCAGTTTCATGCTGATCTCTCCTTATTATCATTGTTGATATAAGTAATCTGTATAGCTTCCGGGTACTTCTCCCTCAGCAGCTTGATGCCATCCAGGATGGTATCAAAGCCAGCTTTGAGTCGCAGGTACTCGCCATCTGCAGCTGTGGCCCTCACGGATCCAAAGCCTTTCTCCAACTGCTGGCTTCGGAAGCTGAGCCTGCCGGCATCTTCTTCACGCATGAGATGCGCACACCATGCGTACAGAATGGTGGAGCAGGCACAGCAGCACAGGTCGATATCTTTTCCCTGATCCATCATGCCGGCATGGCCAGCAATCTCCAGCCGGTTCCCCAGATGCGTCCATTCAACTGTGATCCGGATCAAACAAACCACCTCCTGACTCCAGCGGTTCCTGTCCTGCTTCCATCTCATTGCTGAAGAGCTGCTCATACTCGCGGTTCGCCGCTTTCCATGTCTCATGGAGCGCATAGCTCACAGGATCACGGATGATCCTGTTCGCGCAGGCTGCCTCGTATTTGTCTCTCAGCAGGTCAATGGCTCTGTCAATGCTCATAGCATCATCTCCTGTATTGAATCTTTGCTCCATCATCCATGATGATGGTGATCTTCAGCGGGTACGGGTCATTGCTCAGTTTCCTGGGATTATAGACAGCCCTGGTGGCCATCTTTGGCTGTACATGGTAAGCCTCGCAGGCATGAGCGTCCTCCGGATGCGCATACTCCGTTTTGCAGACATCACACAGATACAGTTTCTTTTCGGTCATGGGTCTTTACCATCCGTTTCCGGCAGATTCGGAAACTTTTGCACAACCATGTGCTTTCCGGTCCTGTTAACCTGTTCCCATGGCACAACATACAAGGTGCCTCCAACAGTGCCGAATGAGCCTTGCAAAAGATCGTGTATATCGGGTCCGTGTCCAGAGAACTTGATCAGGCTGTTCTTTACAAGACCTTCTGCGATTTGGCGTGCTATCTCCTGCATTGCATAATCAACCACTTCGGGCTCCATGTCTGATAGATACACATATGACCCGTACGCTTTCGCTTCCACTGCAACTTTTTCAATTCCGCCATTAGGAAAACCGATAATTTCGTGCGCTTCCTGTCCCAGCATGTCAAAGCGTTTCTTCAGCTCATCATACTTGGATTCCAGCTCATCATACTTTAATTGCTGGTCTTTAATACTTGCGATGTATAGCTTTCTTTCCGCTTTAATTGTTTCCTTAAGTTCCCGTCTTGATATACGCTTGTGCCTCATACTCTCCACTCCTCATTATGTCGGCCTCGTTGCGCTCTGCGCTCTTTCGCTGGCTTTCTGCAGGATGGTATCCTGCCGGGTCTGCAGACTGGCTTTCCCGTCTCCATTGCTGGGATCCGTTTCATGCTGTGCTTCCTCCTGCAGTACTCCTCCCTGTGGTGCTTGCACCTGCAGCGGCATGCCCATCTGTTCACCAATGGCGGCCAACTGGGCTGCTGCCTGCTGGTCTCCCAGCTGGTTGGCCTGCTCGTAGGCAATCTGCAGCACCTGACTGAGCATGTTGGCCAGGTCTCCGCTCTCCCTGATCTTGGTCACCAGCTCATCCTTGCCCTTGAAGTCCATCATCTCCAGCATCTGGCTGGCCATGGGTGCCATCTGCGGGTTGAAGATGCCCATCTGGTACATCTGGATAGCCAGCTCATTCTGGGAGAGTCTGGTATAGGCATCCTCGCGCTGTACGTGTACTTCAATGTCAAACTCCGGCACGCGATAGCCCATATCGATCCCAAAGTCATTGCCCTGGTACTGCGGCACCAGCCCTGCATTGGAGAAGGTTACAAAGTCTGTGCTGCCATCCTGGCCTTTGATACGGAAGATGCGCTCCTGGTTGTAGAATTGCCGGATGCGCTCAATCACCATGCCCACAATCTCCTTGTACGCACGGAATGCTGCACGGTTGCTGTCCTTGCTGGACCGGCCGCTGTCCTCTTTGAGCGCCTGGATGGCTGCTGCAGCTGTGACGCCTGCCGGCGTAGCACCATTGTTGACGTCGCTGTTGCCGGTGACAAACTTGAGCTCTTCAATTTTTTGTTGAAGCATTCCAACCGTATTGCCGCCTACCTGGCTGGTCTGAATCTGGAAAAAGCTGTTCTGGTCCAGATTGCCATGGAAGTGGATCAGCGTCTGCCGCAGGTCCTGGAATTCTGCCTCATTGATGCCGCTGTCCTCGCGCACAGCGTACCTGGGCCTCGCATTGACGGCTGCATTGAGCACGCATGCCTCTGAGATCAGGTCAATATCGGTCTGGATATCCTTGGCAATGTCGATATAGCCATAGCCACACGGGGAACCTTCGACAGGGTAAAGCGGGTCCAGCACGAAGGGAAACTGGCCGTCATTGTACAGGCCATCCCGCGCAGGAATACCGGCTTCCGGCAGGCTGGGGTCTCCCTGATCATCCTCTGTGGCATACAGGACAATCCCATTGCAAAACTTCACGAAGTGCAGTACCTGCCGGTCCTGTTCCTGATCGTACCGGTGATAGTACCAGTCAATGACCAGGCTTTTGTCACTGGTGTCCACATGGTCATCTGTCGGGTACCGGTTCACAGCCTCAGACGGCTGGCCCAGATGCCCGCGCAGCTGCGGGTACATCTCGCTGAGCAGCTCATTGTCAATGAGTGCGACATGGAAAACATTGGTGCTCTCCTGAATGTTATTGACGCCTGGCTCCCAGAAGAGATTGAGCACATTGACCTTGGAGATGGAGATATCACCCAGCCCATGGAATTTGTGGCTGTCCCATGTGACGGAGTAGGCTGCTGTGCCCTCGATCATCTTCTGCCATTGGTCATCCGAATAGGTTGCTTCGAATCCATTCTGTTCCAGAATCACAGGCACAACACTGGTCAGGTTCTCGGCTTCTTCCTTATCATCTTCGGCACGCGGCAGGAAGATTGGCTCCGGGTAGCTGTCCATGGCATCCGCATGCTTGCCTACGATGGAGTTCCAGAGCCACTTGGTATTCCGGTGCTGCTCCTGCACGCCATCTGCTACGCCATCATCCTGGATCATCCGCCAGTTCTGGCCCTTCCACCACTTCTGGCTTTCCTGGATTCTGCGGTCCACAGTGGCCTTGCCCTTCTTATACTCATTGAGGATGGACATGGCCTTATTGAGGCGCTCCTTCGTGATCCTCGTCTGCTGGCCAGGCATGCCTGATCCGCCTGGGCCATGCCGGCTGTCATCCGTGCCGGGCACATTCCCTTGCTTTGGATCCACACGTTCCCCCATGTCTCCGGTCGGCTGCTGGTCCATGCCGGTCATGGGATTGGCCATGCGGCCCTCGGTGGCCGGCGGGACAATGGGCCTGCTGCCTGGCTGGATGCCTGCCCTCATGTCTGCCTGCGCTCTTCGCATGGCTCCACGCTGGATGGCTTCCTGCACGGCAGGATCGTCAAGGCCTGCGGCTCCGCTCTCACTGCCCATGGGCACATCTGAGCCAAAGCCCTGCTGGCTGCGCGGCTGATCCTGATCGGCCTGGCCGCGCTCACTGCGT
>Ga0326512_10003293_pt1 | contig 11891 bp, 23 predicted proteins | sample 1_2617_0518_D_FD_203652 | JGI IMG/M metagenome (GOLD analysis project Ga0326512, IMG submission 203652) | Bovine rumen microbial communities from UC Davis, California, United States - 1_2617_0518 | ecosystem: Host-associated > Mammals > Digestive system > Stomach > Rumen | place: USA... | reverse complement strand
ATTTCTTTACACCCACGGCGAAGTATTCCGCTTAATGCCCTATATCCAAGTCCCAGTTCTTCAAAATATGGCTTGTCTACTTCGCCACGCTCATCTGCAACATTGGCAATATCCAAACAAATCTGCACAAGCCTTGTTATGTAGTCATACCTCATCGGTTCCCCTTTCATACATATCCTCTAGTCGCCTTTTGCATCTGCCACATTCGCCATATCCAAATGCGTTTTCCCACTTGCATCCTTTACAGGATTCTGGCTGTGCGGATGGCAAGTTTTCCAATTCACTGACCGACACAATCATGACCTCGCGCCCAAACAGATTTAACGGCACGGCGCGAGCAATCGCCGCCTGTCTGCTGATTGTGTCCCCGACATTTTTGTCGGGAACTTCTGACATTGACAGCGCTTTTACTGCCATTTTTATGGCTTCATGCGTTTGCTCTGATGTACCAAGAACATCGCCTGTTATGATTCTAATTGCTAACTCTTTTGTCATTCTCCCAGCCTCTCATTCATTCTTCTTTCCTTTCCTTGCCTGTCAACCATTCCAAAGCCTTTTCCATCACTCCCCGGATGTGATCTGCATCCTTTTTCGGGAGATAACCGCTGTGCATGGATTTGATACACCGCTTTAATTCTGCCTCAAGATTGTATTCAATCATTTCAGATCATCCTCATACCGGTCGCATCTTCGTGCGGCCTCTTCATCCTCGCCTGCTGCCACCAGAGCAAAAGCAAAAATCACTGCGGATCCACCAACAAATAAACCAAGAACAAAACCTAATACACCAAATAGCATCCCTACATCTCCATAAATACTTTGCATAATGCGTCTCTTTGTTTGGTTACCTCTATCTTGATTATTTCCTTAAGCCATTCCGGGCATTTCTCCTGATCATCGATCGTAAGGCCGATTTCGCCATCTACGAACTCAAGCTTTATTTCGTAATTTCTTTCTATGCGATCTAATATCGTCTGGCACCAGTGAATATCTTTTAATATATAGTTCGCCTGTGTAAGCAATTCCTCTGTCATGATCCCTCCTACTCCTGAACATACCAGTCTTCAGCCAGGATATCTTCAGAGCTTCCGACCCACATCTGGTAGGTTCCGTCTCCGTTGCGCATCTGCAGGTACGGTCCGCAGCGGAAAAGCTCGCCTTCCTTCATGTGCCAGGTCTTGCTGGTATTCTTGTTGCAGGGGATCCCTTCCGGATATCCAGGCTGATATGCTATGCACCTTTCCTTGTTTGTCCAGCCTTCCCGCGCTACCAGCAGTCCTTCCTTCATCCAGCGGACCGCATCCCCGATATTCCCTCTTACGCATGCTTTCAGTTCGATCATATTTCCTCACTTTCCGTCCTGATCCAATGCTCTGTAGAGCGGACAGTTCCAGTAAAACCCGGAGCAGAAATTCTCCTTGTAATCTGTCTTGTCCTTCTCTGATTGGTAGACATTTGCTGTGCTCTTACCGCAGATACCAGCGCATTTAATCTCTATCTGCGATTCCTTCCGGTAATATGGGCATAATACATACTCATCTTCTTTATATTTGTATCGTCTCATTTAAAAAGCACCTGCAGGGGACCGGCCTGCATGTATCTTGTAGGATTTTATGGTTTCATCTAGGTAAGCGACATTTCTACCGTAAGATTGTTTATGCTACGTTTTTGTTACAGTGTTCATGGTGTCGGCAGCTCCTCCTCTACATAGTTTTTCCTGAAGTGCAGCCTGAAGTCTTCTATCGCCTGCTGCCGGTTCATCCCTTTCCGAGTACACGCCCTTATATAGGCTTCTTCGCCGGTTTCGTGTAAAAATTGCATGGTTTCTTGGTTTCTGTGTACTGCTTTGGGGCCAGATCGGTGATGCTCCGGACAGAGGCGGACTGTCAGGCCATATTTTTCCGACATTCGCCGGTCAGGTCCGCCAAATATGTGGTGCTTCTCTGTTTTCTTTGAGGAGTAATCATCCTCAAGGACCGCGCAGAGATAGCACATGCTTTCGTCCTTCTGGATGATACTTTTCATTCACTGTCCGCCTGATCAATGATTGTGCGGCGCTTCTCAACAGTGACTTTTCCATTGGCGTCTCTCCATACGGACGCGGTAACTTCACCATCACTGATGGTTACTTTCTTCAATGCAAAATCCACCAGCGCAGGAATTGCTTTCTTCACCAGATCCCGCGCTTCCGGCATCTCTTCAAAGAGATTCTCGGCATTGTACAGCGCACCTTCAATTCTCCGGAGCCGCTCGCGCTCTGCGTCTTCTGCGTCCTGCTTTTTCTTCCTTGCTACCTTGGCTTCTTCGCAGTTACACTGCTGTGTGGCCATCGCGTCCAGCTCTTCCTGTGTCGCATGGACTCCCTCAAAGATCATGCTCTGGCCGCAGTAAAGGCATGTTCCCATGGCTACATCGCCTTCATCCAGGAGATCTTCCACGGTTGTCTCCAGTATCTCTGCTATCTTTTCAAGCATGCCCTGATCCGGCTGCAGCTTGTCCGCTTCATACTTCGCCAATTCTGCGTCAGATATATCGCAGCGCTCCGCCATCCGGATCCTGCTCATGTTTCTGGTATCCCGCAGCGCTTTTATCTTTTCTCCTAATGTCATAAAAATCTCCTTCTAATGTCAAAGCTTTGACATTTGCTCCATATTTTCCTGATTTATGCTGATTTCCTGCTGATTTTGCCCTGTAATGTCAAAGCTTTGACATTTTGACAGGTATAGAGTCTGGTTTGGGCGCTTGGCTATGCAGCATTTGTGGTGCCGGAGCACATTCCAGATCCGTTTCCATCTGTCCGCATAGCACACCTGCTGCCGGTTCGGACGTATAAAGGCAGTCGCTGCCCACGTATCCAGATGGGACAAGTGGCACAAAAAAGGACTGTCTTCCACATGCAGCACAATATCGGATCGATCATTGTCTCGGATCCTCGTCACAGCATCCTGCAGCGCCATAACCATTGCGCAATATGGTCCTCTGTCAGTCTTGCCGGCTCCTTCAGCTCTTCCTCTGGTTGATCCGCCGTTCACGGCTTCAATGGCATATGTATATTCAACTTCTTTCGTCTTGGGACTCATGGCATCGGTAGCTATATAGATATGTGTTTCCATCAGTCACCACCTCTCCGCTTTAGCAAGCGCCTTAACCGTTCGGTAAGTTTTCCGCCCGCCTCTTTTGCCCTGGCAAACAGGCTCTTTTTCTTCGGCAGCTTTGCCGGCTTCGTTCTGTCTCGGATGTATCGTACTTCCCTAAATGGTCTCTGCGTCAGATCGGATACACCTTCATTGACGGTTCCCATAATCCATCCGTCCAGCTTTGGCGGATCCTTTGACAGCTCCGACTCCCTGATCGTTTCCTGGATAATCAGCGGCTTTTCCAGATTTCTGGATCCGTAATAGGATTTGCCGCCTATTTTCTCTCCGGTTGCCTGCGCAGTGTCCTCTGTCTTCTGCCAGTACTTAGTCAGGTATGCAGCCAGATCCGAGTATTCTCCATGCGTCCGGAGCGGCTGGATATTGATAACTCCATACGGCCAGCAAGCATATAAGAGCAAAGCATTTACTTCAGACAGCACCATATGGATATGTCTTGCTCCTCGCGGGCCAACTTCGATGGTGTAAACATACTTCAGCGTAAATCCGAAATTCTTATATTCTTTCCGGAGCCGCCTGCAGAGCAGCCTTGCTTCACGCAGCATTTCCGATACGGTTCGCGGCCTCTGGTCCTTTGGGAATCCAAATGTAACAAAGGCATCCGTCCCATCTTCAAAGTTGGTGTTTAGCAGCCAGCGCAGCTGCCGCTCGCGCCTTCTCTGATTAACCTTTTTCTGTTCCTCCGGAGTAGGATCCGCCCTGGATCTCCTCTTGTCGTGCCGGCCTATGTGCGGGGCATGGTACTCATGGACCTCTGCCCGGTTTTTCATGATGATGGTCTTCCTCTGATATGACATAGCAATATTGGCCCTTTAAGTCATTATCCAAATCGGTCAGGTCGCTATTTTAATAACCTTACCGCGTCATTAAGGCGGCTCTTTGCCGCCATTTTCCTTGATTTTTCGGCGGCATATTGCTATGCTTTAAGTGCGTGTATTGGCATAGCAATATGTCACTGGGCGGTCAGAAATGACCGTCCTTTTTATTTGTTATCCGGGATCCAGGATTTGTAGTCTCCGGTCCTCCGCATCAGTCCGGATGATCCATCGATGAATCGGATTCTATATGTGTATTCAGCCATTCCCGGTTCCGGATCGATTTCCTCTACAGCCCTTACAATGCCTTTTATCCTGCAGCCAAAATCTCTATAAATGATTCTGTCTCCCGGCCTTATCTCTGATGGCTTCATACCATCTTCATTTCGTGGGCTGTATGCCTTCCGAGCGGGAGCCCTTTATAGGTTCTAGTCGGCGGAGGCGCTGCCGGCAGCTTGCGCTTGATCAGGACCGGCTTCTTATCTTTTATGCTCTCCTGCTGCTTTTTCTCTTCCATGGTTACCTCCCGGAAAAATAGTGATTGCCGTATCTGTAGAGCGGAGTGCCATAAGAGGAATACTCGCCGGCTGTAAAGTACAGCACGTTCGGATCCTGCCTATGCTCTAGCTCCATAGTGACTGCCTCATACTCTTCAGCGGTTACATGCTGGTAAGCTTCCAGGAGCCTTCCATCTTGTACCGGAGCAAAGGCGTTTCTCTGGAAAACTACTTCTGTGATGGTGTTCGGGAAATCTGGAGACTCTACACGGTTCAGTATTGTGTCCACGACAAGCCGCTTTCCCATCAGGTCCTCGCCTTCCGCTTCTGCCCAGGCTACTGCAGCCACCAGCGCGAGCTCGCCCTGGTATGTTTCCTCCCGGATCTGTTCCTGCGTATCTGTACCTTCGATCTCTCTTCCGGGGATCCAGATCATCTTTGCCTGCGCATCCCATTTGGCGCCTGCTGCCGCGCAGATCGGAGCTGCTATCATTCCTGCGATTATCATTGTTAACAATTTGTTTTTCATTTTTATTCCACCATTTGGTAAACTGTTCTCAGCCCAGAAAATGGGTGAAGAAAGGAGGCTTTGCGACATTCATGTTAAAAAAGCTTTTATATTCGCCCATACTTCCTCATAAGGTTGTGTACACACAGGCTTTACAGGCACTCCGGTTCGCCGCGCTACGGCAGAAAGAGCTCGCATCTCTATAATCTGCAGACATGTCTGTATCTCCTGTCCTTATGTCCTGCGACAGTGGGCTGTAGCAATGGACCCACACCATAAATGCCAGGGCGTCTCCACCGCGCCAGTTGGGTTGGCCGATGAAAGAAATAAATCTACGAGACGCGGAAGAATTTGTGGGGCAGCTGCCGGAGATCCAACCTCCGGCAGTCTGTTTTTCTCTTCACCCATTTTCCAGGCTGAGCTGTTTACCTTTCCTTTTATTCGATTACCTTGATTCCCATTTCTTTGATGTTCTGGACCGTGAATCCTCCCAATGCTTTTGCCAGCCTCCGCAGCTCTCCCAGCTTCAGTGACTCCGGCTCTTTCAGCCGCTTATAAAGAGTCGCCTGCGGAATTCCTGATTTCCTGCTTACTTCCGGCATTACCAGTCCGGCATGTCCTGCTCGTTCGCAGATTGCATTTGTCGTCATATCCTTCTCAAGGAGCTTTACTTTCGGCATCTCATATCTCCTTTATTGCATCTATCGCTGTCAGCATCATTCTTGTCAGGCATATCGCAGTGACGCAGATTATCCCTGTGTTACCTGCTACGCATATGGCTACTATCGCCACTGCTGCAGCCAGCATCATTCCTGTGGATCTCATTGCACCTTCCTTTCTTGACGTGGTACAATGTCCACGTCATTAATTTGACTTTTGCCCGGTGATTCGGTTTTGCGGACTATTCGCCGGGCATTTATTATGCCAATAATTATCAAATATAATTTGATTTTACAGGCAAAAAAATAAGATTATCCATGGGGATCTTGTAGAGTTCGCTAAGCGCTATTGCTTGCGAAATCTTAGGCTCTGAAATGCCTTTCTCCCACGCGACAATCGTATTATTAGATACACCCAGATTTTCCGCTACTTCCTTCTGCGTCATATTAGCATTGGTTCTAGCAGCTGATAACGATATCTTTATGCCGTTATTCATTTCTTCTCCTTTCGCCTTCGGCTTACAAGTTAAAAATAAATCAAATATAATTTGATGTCAATACCAAAATCAAATTTATTTTGAAATCTGGTTGAGTTAATTTGATTTCATGTGTAGAATATATTTTATGGAGGTGGAATATGAATGAAGAACAACAAAGAAAAGTATTTACTACCAACCTAAACAATTACATAGCATTATCAGGAAAGCAGCAGAATGAAATTGCTCACGATCTTGGCATATCGCCTCAGCGTCTTAATACCTGGACTCAGGGGATAGCATTGCCTCGGATTGGCGCCATTCAAATGCTCGCAGATTATTTTGGTATTAATAAGTCTGACTTAATAGACAGCGGACATTCTTCATTGGTACTTACCCCTATTGAAGAAGCTTTGATCAGGGCTTTTCGTATGTGCACTCACGAACGTCAAGATATAATCCTTGAATTACTGGGTTTAAAAAAGGGTACAGAAATTTCGGAATTGTCAAATAATGTAGGTTGATTTGTGAGGTTTGCTATGGATATTAATTGGGCTCAGATATTCATTTCTTTCCTATTTACTCTATACATCTACGTTGTACCTGCTATTATCATCCGTTTTGTAATAGTCAAGGCCGCTTTTGATCGAAAGAAATCGATTAGATGTGCTGTAATCCTTGGTTGCTACACATATGTTGTAATGAGCATTCTTTTGCTAACAACAGGTGGTGAGCTGCCAAAAATATACCTTGCTTTTTGTTACGGCTCTGTTAATTGTTTTATCTTCGGATTCAGCCCAGATCGCAAAGGTAGTAAGCCTGCAAATGATGTGAACGTGCAAAAGCAGTCAAAGTCGCAAACCGGAGCCTCTGATAAAGGCCGAATCCTTGTCCCACACGATTTTGTTGAGGCCAGGCGTTATCTTAGTAGTAAGATTCTTAATGACAATAATGACGTGGCTTTTTATGCTCATTTGGAAGCCCTTGATATAGTTGCATGCGTTTCTACATCAAACGTCGAGTCTGATACGATGAGAAATATATATACTTATCTAGACACTGTAATTGCAGTTATGTTTCTCATGCGTATTCGTATCTCGAAAAATCATGGTGATCTCAAGAGTACTTCAGAGTATTTATCCGCATATTCAGAGTCACTTAGAAACATTATCTGTTCTGGTCATGTTGTTTCTGTCCGGAATCCCAATGTTATAAACTCTCTATTCCGAGATCGATATAACTATTATTCTTCCATCTTTGAAAAGAACGATGACGAAACACGTATCATACTCGAATTCATTAATAATCTTTTATATAGTGCAACTCACGATGAGTTTAGACGATCAGATGAAATACCATTTATATTGAACAACATTACTGGATTCCATGATTATTTGAAGTCCATGACTTCATATCTAAATAATATACTCTCTTTCTTAATGGAGAATTACGAAGAATTGATATCTATTATTGAGGATTTTTGAACTATGAAAGCTACAAGACTAAAATATTGAGGATTATTGAACTATGAAAGCCACAAAACTAAAATCTGGAAACTACCACGTCCTGGTATACTGCGGCAAAGATTCTGCCGGCAAGGAGATCAGGAAATCTTTCACCGGTCCTGATAAAGCTAAGGTCCTTGCTGATGCAGCTGCCTGGAAAAATGATCATAGAGTTATTTCCGGATCTTCTACATCCTTCTCAGATGCTATGGATTCATTCTTCCGGATCCGGCAAACTTCTCTAAGCCCTTCCACCATGCGCGGATACAGAGCTATAGAGACTGTTCTCCGGCAGGACCATCCTGCATTTTGCAACTCGAATTGTTACAACATCTCTGCAGAGGATCTGCAGCGCTTGATTGATGCCTGGATCCGGAGCGGATCCTCGCCTAAGACTGCAAAAAATAGGATCGGATTCATTACCGCAGTCCTTGGCCAGAAGGGAATTCGCTGCCCTGTTGTCCGCCTTCCTCAGGTCCCTGTCCCGGATCTTAATGTTCCTGACAGTGATATTGTCAGGCAGACTCTGCAGGCCGCGAAGGATTACAGCCTTGAAATGTGGATCTGCGTTATGCTCGCAGCCACAGGCCCTCTCCGGCGCGGTGAGATTTCAGCGCTTACCATGGATGATATCGACTTTGATAATAATGTTGTCCATGTACATCACAGCATGGTATTTGGAACCGATTGTAAATGGCATGTTAAGGTTCCTAAGACAAAAACTTCAGACAGGTACATTGTTATGCCAGCCGCAGTGATAGACGCCATCAAACAGCAAGGATATGTTACTCACTGGGACCCCTGCAGCATGTATAGAAGGTTTGGCCGCATGCTCAAAAGAAACGGCATAGAGGCCTACCGGTTCCATGATCTGCGTCACTTTTGCGTGTCAGAACTCCTGGGCGCTGGTGTGGAAGATATATTCATCACAGAACGGACCGGCCATTCATCCCTGGGAACTATGGAGCGATACAAGCACATTCTGAGTAACCGTCGCGCGGAGGTTAATAAGCGGATTATGGCAGACTTCAATTCATTTTCGTAAACGAAATCGTAAACATAATTCAATTCATTCAGTGTTTATGCGGCTTTTGCAAGTTGTAATATGGGTTCAAGTCCCACAGACCGCATGATAAGGGAAACCCTTGATTTACCGCAAATGCAGTAAAATCAAGGGTTTTCGCGTTCTATGTGTGTGTAATAGATTCCCTATTTAGGAACGATTTTATGCGGTTTTGGAGGCATTTCGTAAACGAAATCGTAAACGCCGTTACATGTCTTCAAGCTTTGAAATTAGCCGCTTTATTTCCTGTTTCTCTCCTCTCTCGCCATGTCTCCTTCATGGACGTAATAAGGTATAGTTGCAATTTCTTCCTGCGGGTTATCCAAATGATGATCATCCATAGCATTTTCCTCCTGCGCATATTATACTACTTTCTTAAATAATCCAAAGATACCCACCCCTTATACCCGGCAAGCTTTCCAAAGCCCGCCTGCTCTTTTTCAATCGCTATTACTATTCCCTGCGGGAGCTGAAAGATCCTTCCGCCAACTTTGCACTGTGGATAAGACTGCCCAGGGCCTTCCCGTACGTTCAATGCTGATGCAGTAACAATGGCAGCATAGGATACATCTTTTGCCGGCGCCGCGCTGGATCCGGAGTCCCACTCATATAAATGGTATTTCTCTATTGTATTGACAAGAGTATTGGCATAGGTGGGAGACGACGCATATCCATCCGCCTGCAGCTTATGGCAAACCGATTTATAATCTTTGTCTCCGATCAGATTTTTGTATCTCTTATTCTTCAGGAGGAAGTCATTGTGATCCCAGATAGACTCTCTCCACGATGGATATTTGCGAAATGCAGCTTTTACCGTTTCATAAGAGCTTCCGGTCCATTCCTGCGTATTGAAATAGCACGACTGCCCATTATAGGATCCTTTAATTCCGAAAAGATTGTTATTCGGAGCCTTGGCCAGCGCGCTATTGCCATAGGCGCTTTCAACGATTGCCTGCGCTGCCGTTACCGATGCCAGGATATTTGCTCTCTTCGCATCCTGGATAACCATATCATATATTATAAGTAGAAATTGCTCTGTAGTCATGTTGACCCCATCTTCATTCCTTTGACTGCAGCCTCGATGAGCTGATCTATCTGCCATTCGGTCATATCAATTCCCGACTCATTCAGTACGGCCTGCAGGAATTCCATTGCTTCAGCTTTCTTGGTCTCTCCCGGTTCCTCTCCCATCGTCTGTTGGATAGCAAGGACCGTGATCTTGGCCCACTTGTAAGCATCTGCCAGATTCTTGCTAGACACATTCTGGATAATCAACTCTTTCAATTTCGGAATTATCCACACTGACATGATTGCCATGATCAGCGTTACTGCCATTTCAATGATCTTAAATGTACTTTCATCCATTTCCTTCGTCCTCCCCTTCGTCTAGGTAAATATGTTTGATATCATCCTCATGCCGGATGTTGGCAACCTTAAGAATCACACAGCCGAGCAGCTCCCCTCCAAATGTTGAGTGCACACAGGTTGACAGTGTGGACCGCTCAAAGCCGGTTTTCACAGTTAAATACTGTTCGATGATCGTATAGACCACCAGGAATATAAGAGAAAAGATTATGTATTTATCCAACTTGTTCAGTCGCTTTTTCCTTCTCACTTGTTCACTCCTATCTGGGCCCACGCGCTGGATAACGACTCCTCCAGGCGTACAATCCTGTCATGGTCCTGCTTCTGATCATCCTTTATGGAATTGATCTCTCGTTTAATGTCTGAAATCCCTTCAGATATGGATTCCAGCTTTACAACCAGAGTTGTTAAAGCTGTCGTATTATCCTTGTTGTTTTTGGTCAGGAAAGTATATGCCGCCAGAAGCAGCGAGCATACAGATATTACAACTGAATAATTCATCCTTATTTAATCTCCTATGCCTGAGTAATACCCGGAGTTGCGGTCGCATATGCGTAGCTCCTCCACTGCATATCTTCAGCTCTTGCAGCCCTTGCAGTATACGTCCCGCTTCTGCTGACACTGATATTTCCATTTTGTGCCGTAAATGTGAGCTCCACAGCTCCGGACAGGTTGGCCTGGGTCCAGCCGCTTCTATCGTTTTCAGCAGATACTGATAGTCTGAATCTTTTTGTCCACGATCTGTTAAGCATTGCCTGATAATCTGCGTCAGACCATAGTCCATATGCCCTTGGATTTGCCACTACATCCGCATGTCCCTGTTCCTGTCCCTGCAGCGTTCCGGCAGCCACTCCCTGCGAGTACTGGTATTCTCCTGCGGCAGCCATATTTGCTGCCATATCCTGTGGAGAATCCTCTGCGTCTGTCGGTTCTCCGATATCTGATATAGCATCTGCTATAATCTGTCTTCCGTCGCTGATAGCATTTTCAAGAGCTGATATTCTGGTGAGCAGGTTTCCAAAATCTACTACTATAGTCTCGCTGCCATCGTAGTAGTATTGCAGTCCATCCAGGAGGAGCTCCAGCCGCTCCGGACATGGTTTTGTTGTTTCTCCTGTAAACCGCTCCAGAGTGCTTATTTTCGCTATTAAATCCTTTAGCAGGTTTCTAAAGCTATCGTTTTCTTCCATTGCTTACTCCTATAAAGCTGTAATGGTCGGAGCCTGTGTTGCTATGGATTGATGCAGCCATTCTCTTGTGTCCCACATCCAAGCTTCCGCGGCAATTTGGCCAGATCTCTGCAGCGTGATATTACCGTCTGATGCCGTGGCCGTAATCGTTACATAATCTCTGTCATTTGTGTCTCTGGTAGACAGAACGGCTTTTGATCCATCATTGACTGCTTCTTTATATGTAGACATTCTGAATGTCTTCGTCCAGGATCTGGATTTTGCTGCCTGATAATCCGCGTCTGACCATAGGCCATAAGTCCTCGGATCCTCAATTACATCCGCATGTCCAAGCTCAAGGCCGGCAGCATATCCGGCAAGGCTGCCCTGCGAAAACTGCCAGTCGCCTCCGGCAGCTATGTTGTCCGCCATTTCTGATGGGGAATCGTTTTCTGCGGCTGTAGCAATCCCCAGGTCATGAATGGCCTCTGTAATAATGCTACAGCCATCCGGAAAAGACGTTTCAAGGTCCTGGATTCGTGTGGACAGATTTCCAAAACTCACCGTCACTCTTTGATCGCCTCTGTAAGAATGTGTTTCGCCATCCAATTGAATATTAAGTGGGTAAGGATTTGGAAGGCTGGTCTGCAGTGTCATGGCCTCAATTGCTTCTATGGCA
>Ga0326512_10003292_pt1 | contig 11894 bp, 6 predicted proteins | sample 1_2617_0518_D_FD_203652 | JGI IMG/M metagenome (GOLD analysis project Ga0326512, IMG submission 203652) | Bovine rumen microbial communities from UC Davis, California, United States - 1_2617_0518 | ecosystem: Host-associated > Mammals > Digestive system > Stomach > Rumen | place: USA: California... | reverse complement strand
TCACAGGCGGCTGCCGAGCAGCCTGTATACGATGCCCCGGAGGGCTATTTCCTCCAGTGGCATGATGAGTTCAGCAGCGGTAGTGAACTGAATGCAGCCTACTGGACTCACGAGGTGCAGAAGAAAGGGTGGGTGAACAACGAGCTGCAGAACTACGTCGACCACAAGTCGCCCGAAGGCAGTCTGGTGACGGAGGTCAAGGACGGCACGCTCCGCATCCACTGCTTCAAGGAGAACGGACAGATCTACTCAGGCCGAGTCTATGCCCAGGTGAACAAAGGCTGGCAATACGGCTACTTCGAGGCCCGCATGAAGTTGCCGAAGGGCAAGGGCACGTGGCCCGCCTTCTGGATGATGCCCGTAGGTAACGACTGGAGCACGAACCCCTGGCCGATGTGCGGCGAGATCGACATCATGGAGGAGGTGGGCGTCGTTCCCAACGAGGTGTCGTCGAGTATCCATACGCAAGACTACAACCACACCAAGAACACCCAGAAAACCCACGCGATGACCATCGCCGATGCCGAAGGTGCCTTCCACACTTACGCCCTCCTCTGGACAGCCGATGAAATCGTCACATACGTCGACGGGAAGGAGCAGCTCCACGTGACGAAGGCCCAGCTGGGCGACGGCCATAACCAGTGGCCCTTCCACTATGCCTTCTATCCCATCTTCAACCTTGCCTGGGGTGGCGACTGGGGCGGTATGCAGGGCGTCGATGAGAGTGCCCTCCCCATTACGATGGAGGTAGACTACATTCGTGTGTTTCAAAAAGGATATGAGTTATGAAGCATCAAATCTTAACCATCGTGGCACTGCTCACGGCCTCTTTTCCTGTGGAGGCCCAGCAGTTGCCCATCTACCTCGACGAGTCGAAGCCTGTGGAACAGCGCATCGACGATGCCCTCTCGCGGATGACACTCGACGAGAAGATAGCCGTGATTCATGCGCAGTCGAAGTTCTCGAGCCCGGGCGTGAAGCGTCTCGGATTCCCTGACTTCTGGACCGACGACGGGCCTCACGGCGTGCGCCCCGACGTGCTCTGGGACGAGTGGGAGCAGGCTGGGCAGAGCAACGACTCGTGCGTGGCCTTCCCCGCGCTCACCTGTCTGGCGGCTACGTGGAATCCCGCGATGGCGCGACTCTACGGCGAGAGTCTCGGCGAGGAGGCCCTCTATCGCGGCAAGGCGATGATTCTGGGGCCGGGCGTGAACATCTACCGCACACCGCTCGGAGGCCGCAACTTCGAGTATATGGGTGAGGATCCCTACCTGGCCTCGCGCATGGTGGTGCCCTATATCCAGGGGCTGCAGTCGAAGGGCGTGGCCGCCTGCGTGAAGCACTATGCCCTGAACAACGACGAGGAGTATCGCCACCAGGTGAACGTCGTGCTCTCCGACCGGGCCCTCCACGAGATCTACCTGCCCGCCTTCAAGGCTGCTGTCACCGAGGCTGGCACGTGGGGCATCATGGGCGCCTATAACCTCTATAAAGACCAACACAACTGTCACAATAGCATCATGCTGAACCAGATCCTGAAGGGTAAATGGAACTATGACGGCGTCGTCGTGTCCGACTGGGGCGGCTGCCACAACACCGTCGAGGCCATTGAGAACGGACTCGACCTCGAGTTCGGCTCCTGGACCGACGGGCTGACGATGGGCAAGACCAACGCCTACGACCTCTACTACATGGCCGATGCCTACAAGCGGCTGATCAGGGAGGGCAAGTACACGACGAAAGAGCTCGACGACAAGGTGCGCCGCGTGCTCCGCCTGTTCTATCGTACGACGATGAACCGCCAGCGGCCCTATGGATTCCTCTGCTCGGAGAGCCACTATGCCGCTGCACTGCAGATAGCGCAGGAGGGTATCGTGCTGCTGAAGAACGAGGGTCGTCTACTGCCTCTCACCTCTCAGCACTCACCTCTCAGGCGGATTCTCGTGGTGGGCGAGAACGCCGTGAAGATGATGACCGTAGGCGGAGGCTCCTCGTCGCTGAAGGTACAGCGCGAAATCCTGCCTCTCGACGGTATCCGTGCGCGTTTCGCTGATGCCGAGGTGGACTTTGCCCGGGGGTATGTGGGCGATACGGTGCAGAGTTACAACGGCGTCAGCGTGGGCCGCAGCCTTTACGAGACGCGCTCCAAGGAGGCACTCATCGCCGAGGCTGTGGAGAAGGCCCGCAGGGCCGATGTAGTCATCCTTGTCGGTGGACTCAACAAGAGCGACCATCAGGACTGCGAGGGCCACGACCGGACGTCGTACGACCTGCCCTACGCCCAGAACGAACTGGTGGAGGCGCTGCTGAAGGTGAATCCCCGTCTAGTCTATGTCAATATCTCGGGCAACGGGGTCGCGCTCCCCTGGCTGTCGAAGGTGCCTGCCGTCGTGCAGGGCTGGTTCGTAGGCTCTGAGGCGGGCGAGGCAATTGCCAGCGTGCTGGCGGGCGACGTCAATCCTTCCGGTAAGCTGCCCTTCACGTGGTACGCCCGTCTGGAGGACTGTGGTGCCCATGCGCTCGGCACTTATCCCGGTACGTGGCGCGAGGGCCGTCAGGTGATTGATGAGGAGTATAAGGAAGGCATCTACGTCGGCTACCGCTGGACCGACAAGAAGAAGGTGAAGCCCCTCTTCGCCTTCGGTCACGGTCTGAGCTATACCACCTTCAGGCTCTCCAGCTTCAAGGCCGACAAGAAGCAGATCTCGGGCGACGAGCAGATCTCGTTCACCGTCACCGTCAGCAATACCGGGCAGGTGGCAGGAGCCGAGACCGTGCAGCTCTACGTCACCGACAAGAAGGCTTCAGTCGATCGCCCCGTAAAGGAGCTGAAGGCCTTCCGGAAGGTGTACCTGCAGCCTGGCGAGAGCCGTGAGGTCACGCTGACCATCGGTCGCGACGCGCTGAGCTTCTACGACGAGGCGCGCCAGGAGTGGACGGCCGAGCCGGGAGCCTTCGAGGCCCACGTGGCTACGTCGTCGGATCAGATTCTACATACATACTCGTTTAGTTTAAGGTAGTTTAGTTAGTACTTGTATATTAGTAGTTAGTTGTTTTTTTATTTTACAGGTTTCAGGAAGGGCGCGTGCGCGAGCATACGCCCTTCCTCATAGTCTTACTGTATCAGTCCCAGCTGCTTCACCCGCCGCTCGAAGCTCTCGCGGTTGTCGAGGGCCCCGTTCTTGATGCGGGCGCGGTAGTTGTAGATGGTGTTCACGCTGTAGTGCAGGAACTCGGCAATCTTCGATGAGTCCTCGATGCCCAGCCGGATGAGTGCGAAGATGCGAATCTCCGTTGTCAGGCGGTTCTCCTCCTTGGGGTGGATTTGCATCTCGGGTTGCAGCAGGGCGTTGAACTCGCTGATGAAGCCGGGGAAGAGGTGCAGGAATACGCTGTCGAAGTTCTCGTAGAGCTCTTCCAGCTCCTTCTCCTTCAGCTCGGTCGATTTCGAGATTCGGAACAGCTCGTCGAGTTCCTTGTTCTTCATCTTCTTGTTCACCAGCTTGCGATAGTCGTCGAGCTTGTTGATATACTGTGAGCAGAGGCTCATGAAGCGTCCGATGTACTCCTCCTTGACGCGGTTGCTCTCCGAGAGCTGTGCGTTGAGCGTCGACAGCTCGCCGTTGAGTTCCGACAGCTCGCGGGTCTTGGCGGCCAGTTGGCAGTTGGCTGTTGCCAGCTCGTCGTTCGAGGTCTTCAGGTCGTTGCGTGCTGCCGCGAGCTGCTTGTTGCGCTGGTGTAGGAAGAGCAGCAGCCCCAGCAGCAGCAGGGCCAGTATGCTGATGGCGGTCAGCGTCACCCATAGCTGCGAGGTGGTGTGCTCGCTCTGTTCCTTGTAGCGCTTGGCGATGGTGGTCAGCAGGGGGGCTATCTGCCAGTTGCGCTGTCGCGAGCCGAAGCGGTTGGCACAGTCGCTGGTGAAGCTGATGTAGCGCGAGGCCCGGTCGATGTCGCCTTTGAGCATCAGCTCGTTGGCCAGCTCCCACATCGAGCCCTGGTCCATCGCCGCGTTGCGGATGTCGGCGAGCACCGACTCCACGAGCCAGTGCATCATCTCGGTGCTGTCGCCCCGCAGCTTGTGCTCGATATATCTGTAGAGTGCCACCATCGCGTAGGGGTGCGACCCCTCCTTGACCGTCTTCAGCCACTCGTCGTTGATCCGCATCGCGTCGTCGAGGCGGCCTTCGTCCTGTGCCCGCTGCTCCCGCCTCAGGAAGCAGGTCTCTGCCGTCGGGGGCAGCATCCTCAGCATCAGCTGCTCGTAGTCGTAGGCTTTGGCGTAATAGGCCTGCTGCATGTTGTCGAGGCGGCTGTAGTAGCCCAGTTCGCTATACACGTTGTTGTAGGCTTCGTAGTAGGTGCCCAGGGCGAGTGTGTCGATGCCTGACGGGCGGATGGAGTCGAGGATGTCGAGGGCTTCGTCGTACATGCCCGTGTTCGAGCAGCGGATGGCCAGCAGCGAGCGGCAGCGTACGGCGTCGGAAGGGCGGTCCATCGCCTCTGCCAGGCTGATGCAACGCCGCAGGAAGTACATCGCCGAGTCGCTGACGAAGGGCTTGTAGAGGGCGTAGAGCTTGAAGCAGCTCTCATACTGTCCGGCTGGTGTCGGCTGCGAGGCCAGTTCGCTTCTCGCCTCAGTGATCCTGGCTTCGTGGGCGGCGATGTATTCGCCCGCGTGGGCGATGGCCTCGTCTATCTGCTGCAGCTGTGCCTCCAGGCTCGCGGGTTGTGCATGTAGGGTGAGCGGCGTTACCTGCAAAATGAATGTAATGATAGCGTAAATTCTTCTCATGAATAGTCCGTTGTTGGGCTACAAAGGTAAACATAATAATTGATATCCACAAACTTTTTGAAATTAGTTCGGCTATAATTTGCGTTTTTCCGGGAAAATGATTATCTTTGCGCCATATTAAAGAGGATATGTAAACGGGCTGACTGATGAATAAGTGCATACTTATCTTGACAGGTTTTCTTTTCTCGGTGGCGGTAAGGGCGCAGCGGTTCGTCTTTACGACAGCCTGGACAGCCCAGGCGCAGTTTGCGGGCTACTATGTGGCCAAGGAGAAGGGATTCTACCAGCGTGAAGGCCTCGACGTGATCATCCAGCATCCATCGCTGAACAGCTCGGCCTTCAACCGCCTGCAGACCCATGAGACCGATGCCGCAATGTTCTCCATGATGTCGGCGATGGACTTCATCTCGCAGGGCATTCCCCTGGTGAACATCTTTCAGGACTCGATGAACAGCAGCAACATCCTCGTGTCGCGTTGGAACACCAACCCCCTGAAGCTGAAGGGCAAGCGCGTGGCCATCTTCAATTCCGACCCCAATTATCAGACGTTTATCATGAGCCGCAAGGAGGGCATGAACTATGAGTGGGTGCCCTTTACGAGCCATATCAACCTCTTCCTCTCGGGGGCGGTCGATGCGACGATGGTGGTCAGCTATAATGAGTATTTCCAGCTCCTCCAGGCGGGCTTCAAGTTGTCGGAGAAGGGCATCTACCGCTTCAGTGAGAACGGCTATAACTTCCAGGAGAACGGGGTCTACGTGGGTCGCCAGTTCTTCCAGACCCATGTGGAGGAGTGCCGTAAGTTCGCGGCTGCCAGCCGGAAAGGGTGGGAGTGGGCTGCCGCCCATCCCGACGAGGCACTGGAGATCGTGATGAAGTACGTGCGCCACTATAACTCGGCCACCAACCGCGTGATGCAGAAGCTGATGCTCAAGGAGGTGCTGCGCCTGCAGGTAGACCGCGACTCGGGCAAGCGCGAGTTTCGCGTGCGTCGCGATATGGTCGAGAAAGCCAGCCGGCTGATGATGGAGTGTGGCATGCTGAAGCGGCCCGTAACCTATAATGAGCTGATGGGCCTATGAAGTCGCCGGGCTATCTCTTCCGCAGCTCAATCTCCATGAGGCTCAGCCTGATCGTGGTGGCCTTCGTGATGCTGATCTTCCTGGCGTCCTTCTCCTTCGTCTTCGCTGATTCGCGCGCGGTGGTCAGGGCCGAAGCCTGGGGCAAGGCATCGCAGACCCTCCAGAGCACCGTGCTCCACATCGACAACACGCTCCACGAGGTAGAGGTGGCCTCCGACAATCTCATCAAGGTGATAGAGCAGAACCTCGACGATCCCGACAAGATGTTCGCCTACAGCCGTCAGGCACTGGAGAGCAATCCCGAGCTGACGGGCTGTAGCATCTCGTTCGAACCGTTCTACTATAAGGACAAGGGCCGCTACTTCTCTGCCTACTCTTATAACGACGGCGACAGCATACAGACCGAGAACGAGGGCAACGACCAGTATCAGTATCACTGCATGGACTGGTACCTGATACCGACGCTGCTCGACTGCCCCTACTGGATAGAGCCTTTCAAGGAAGAGTCGACGGTGGGCATCGATGTGCATGAGATCTTCTCCTCCTACAGCCGACCCATCCACGACCGGACGGGACGGGTGATAGGTGCCTTCTCGCTCGACATCTGCCTCGACTGGTTCTCGAAGACCGTCTCTGCCGCCAAGCCCTATCCCCACTCATACGCGGTGCTGCTGGGCAAGGGCGGCACTTACCTTGTGCATCCCGACTCCACGAAGCTCTTCTACGAGACCGTCTTCACCCGCTCGCTCGATGAGCCCGACTCGCTCGAGGCTACCGACTCGGTGATGGTGTCGCTGGGCGAGGCGATGCTGGCTGGCGAGAGCGGCCATCGTAACATCGTGCTCGACGGCGAGTCGTGCTTCGTGTTCTACAGACCTTTCAAGAACACGGGCTGGAGCGTGGCCATCGTCTGTCCTGAGCGCGACATCTATGATGCCTACTACAAGATGCGCGATGCCATCAGCCTGATCTCGCTCGTCGGTGTGCTCTGCCTGATGCTCTTCACGTGGCTCATCGTGCGCCGCAGCCTCCGTCCGCTGAAGCTGCTGGCGGCCTCGACGCTTTCCGTCACCGACCAGCTGTTTACCGTCAAGGTCGACGACACCCGGCGACCCGACGAAATCGGACAGCTGCAGCACAGCTTCCACACAATGCAACAGGCGCTGGGCAACCATATCCAGCAGCTGCGCCAGCAGACCGACAAGCTCGAGCAGAGCAACGAGCAGCTGGCCGAGGCCTACGAGCGGGTACGTGAAGACGAGCGCATGAAGACCGCCGTGCTCCACAAGATGACCGACAAGATGGCAGCTCCCGTGGCTGCTATCTCCAGACTCTCGCGCACCATCTGTGACAGCCACCAGGCGCTGGACGATGCAGAGATCACGGCGATGACCGCCCACATCCAGCAGAACGCCTCGCTGGTGACCAGCTATCTGGCCGAGATGATTCGGGCGGCGCAGGAAGAGACGTATTCACACCCTGTCAAACCTAATACCGAGCACCCATGAGCAGCGTCGTCCATAAGATTCGCCAGCAGTTGCGCAACAAGCTGTCGCTCCGTCTGAGCCTGAGCATCCTGGTCTTCGCGTTCCTCATCTTCGTCGTGACGATGACCTTCCTCTTCCAGCGCACGCGCTCCTCCGTCCGCCAGGAGGGCATCGAGCTGACCACCCAGCTGGTCAACAATACCGCCTCCAACATGATGGGCATCCTCAGCGAGGTGGAGGTAGCCACCCGCAATACCGAGTGGCTCGTGCTTGACAGGCTTGATGCCGACTCCATCTTCGGCATGACGCGTTCCATCCTCGAACTCAATCCCGACATCGACGGCTGCAGCATCTCGTTCGAACCCTATGTCTTCCCGAAGATGGGTAAGTACTTCTCCGTCTATTCCTATCGTGACAACCGCCATATCCAAACCGAACAGGAAGGCGACGAGCAGTTCGACTACTTCACGCTGCCCTGGTACAGCGTGCCCAAGGAGAAGGACGAGAGCTGCTGGATAGACCCCTTCCGCGACTATAACCCCAGCGGATTCTATGCCCGCGACCCGATAGCGAGCTACTGCAGGCCCCTGCATGCCGCCGACGGACGTTTCATCGGCGTCATCTCTACCGACATCTCGCAGCGCAAGCTCGCAGAGAACCTTTCCACCGAGCTGGTGTATCCCCATTCCTACTTCATGCTCATCGGACAAGGGGGAGGCATCATCGCCTCGGGCAGTGGCGACGCGAAGGCTTCCGACCTGGATCGCTCCGACTGCATCGTCGTGCGGAAACCGCTTGCCAGCACGGGCTGGACGCTGGCCTTCATCTGCCCCGAGAGCGACTTCTTCCGGGGCTACTACCTGCTGATCTACCTGCTGATCTCCATCGTGCTCTTCGGACTGCTCCTGATGCTCGTCATCTGCTACCTCGTGGTCTACCGTACCGTCACGCCCATCCGACAGCTGGCCCGTCAGGCCTCCAAGATGGCTGGGGGACATTTCGACGGCAGCCTGGAACCCTCCAGTCGCATCGACGAGGTGGGACATCTGCAGAACGGCTTTATCGTCATGCAGCAGACGATTGCCGGCTACGTCGCCGACCTGGAGCACGTCAAGCAGCAGACCGAGCAGCGCAATGAGGAGCTTCGCATCGCCAACGACGAAGCCGTGCGGGCCGACCGCCGCAAGACGGCGTTTATACAAGACCTGTACCATCAGGTGCGTACGCCACTGAACATCATCAGTGGCTTCGTGGAGGTGCTGCGCGACAGTCATGCCGCCCTGCCGGAGCACGAACTCAACGTGATTATGCGCGACATCCAGCAGAACAGCCACACTATCTCGATAATCGTAGACAACTGGCAGCGCACGCTGGCCCTCGAGGATATCCAGAACGTAGAGCTGCGCGACCGCCTCGGGTGCAACGAGATTTGCCGGATGGCAGCAGCAGGTGTCACGCTGCGTCATCCCGGAGAGGTGAGCCTCCTGTCGAAGACGGCCCTGCCCGACGAGCTGACCATCCTGACCGACCGTGACTGTCTGTTGAAGGTGCTGGGTGAGCTGCTCCACAATGCCAACAAGCACACCCGGAAAGGGTATATCGCCATCAGCTGTCGGCAGACTGACGCCGCCCACGTCTGCTTCTCCGTCAGCAACACGGGAACCCCGATCCCCGTCGAGGACAGGGAGCGCATCTTCACGCAGTTTGCGAAGCTCAGTGAATTTAACGAGGGGCTTGGCCTGGGTCTACCCTTGTGTCGCCGCCTGGTGGGACTTCTCGGAGGCACGCTCGAGCTCGACACGACGTTCACCTCGGGCGCAAGGTTCCTGCTGACGCTGAGCCTTCCAGGCGAAACGCTTCCAGGCGAAACTCTTCCAGGCGAAACTCTTACAGGGGAAACTCTATAATGAATCGGCAGCCGTCATGATAGCTGGTGTCGAAAGTCAGTGTGCCGCCCAACCTCACCACGTGCTGCTTCGTCAGCGGCAGTCCCAGCCCCAGTCCTTCCGTCAGGTCGTTCACCTTGGTAAACGAGGTGAACAGCATGGGGTAGTAGCTCTCGGGGATGCCCGGCCCGGTGTCTTGTATGATCATCCTGACGGTATCTGCAGTCCTGACCATCCGGAGGCTGATGTTGCGGCCGTCGGAATATTTCGCTGCATTGTAGAGCAGCTCCCTGAGGCTGCGCATCATGTAGAGGTGGTTGGTGCGGGTGGTGAGGTCGTCGGGCAGCTCCGTTTCCCAGGTGATGTGTATGTCGGGGAAATGGAGGCGGGTGAAGTCTATGCACTCACGGGCCATGTCGTTGAACGCCACCACGTCGTCGTGCTGGAGGCTGAGTTCCTCCGAGATGCCTGTATCCGAACTGTCATAGAGCATGAGCATCATGCGCGTGAGGTGTCCGGAGTTATGGCGTATCATGCTGTTGATGCTGTCCACCTCCTCCTTGGGCAGCTGGCCGTAGTTGTCGTTCAGCACCTGTGAGAATCCCATGATGATGTTCAGCGGCGTGCGTATCTGGTGGGTCATGTTTTGTATGAAGGCCGTCTTCTGCCTTGCTCCCTCCTCTGCCAGGAGGCGCGCCCTGTGCAGCTCCTTGTTGCGCAGCTTTGTTTCGTCGATCATCTGGAGGATGGAGTTGGTGTTCTTCTCCAGCGACTCCTGCATGGTGGCGAAGCTGTTCTGCAGCTTTCCGATGGCATCGGCCCGCCTGGTGTGCTCGATGTGCAGGTGGTATTCGCCCTGTGCGATGCGTTTCGACTGCTCCACGAGCTCCGTGATGGGCCTGATGGTGCCGTTGACGATGAGGTTGCTGAGCAGGGTGATGACGAAGAGTCCCAGGATGAGCATTGGCAAGATGAGGTAGGCCATCTGGTTGTAGCCTTTGAGCACGTCGGCCTCGGAGCAAACCAGTGCCAGGCTCCAGTCGGTGTCGGCGATGGGCTGGTAGCACACGATGCTGGGCACGCCGTGACTCCTGATTCTCATGGAGCCCGTCTTGCCTGCTATCATCTCGTGGCCCAGTTTGATGATGTCCTGATGCTTGTCGGTGTCCCTGCCGCTGAAAAGCGTTTGCTTGGCCATCTTCGTTTGGTCGGGGTGCATCAGGAACCGTCCGTCCTTGCCCACCAGTGTGAAGTAGGCGTTGGGGTAGGGCTTCATGTCGTGGGTGATGCCTATGAGCGTGTTTAGGGCGAGGTCGCACGAGAGCACGCCGATGATCGTGCCGCTGGTGTTGAGTATGGGCTTGCAATAGGACACGATGGCCTTCTCGGCCGATATCGAGCCGTCTACGTGGTCGTAGAAAGGATCTACCCAGCAGGCCTTGCCCTTGGCCTTTGGCATCTTGTACCACGACTTCTCGAAGTATTCGTAGGGGGCTTCTATTTCGCTGGCGATGCTGTCGCCGATGCGCACGGAGTAGGCCGAGAAATAGCGTCCGTGCTTCGGGTAGTGATAGGGTTCCATCGAGATGGAGCAGCCGTCGACGTTGGCGTTCATCAGCAGCACGCGGCGGCTGTAGTCGAGCAGTGAGTCAGGCCTCAGGTGGGTAGTGATCAGCCAGTAGTTCGACTCGGTGGCCGTCGCCACCGTGTTCAGTTGCCTGGTGATGTGCATGGCGGTCGCGTTGAGGGCACAGGAGGCCTTGTTGATGGCCTCCTGTCTGATGAGGTAGCGTGACTGTAGGAAGAACGTGCCAGTCACCACGACGAAGACGATCGCCGAGAGCACCAGGACGGTGAGTCCCAGCTTGCGTGCCAGGCTGCGTTTATAGTGTCGTCTACTCTTGCTCATGGGGCTTAGGGGCTTTGTTTGATTCTTCCAGCAGTTCGCTGAGCAGTTCGGTAATGGTGATGCCCTGCCGCTGTATGTTGCCCGCGAGGAAGGCGATGTCCTCCTCACTGGCGTTGTGGTAGTCCTTGCACAGCTCGCTGACATCGGCATCGATGGCGTTCACAGGGGCCAGCATCTGGTTGGTCATGTTGCGTAGTACCGCCGTCTTCATGCGTTCGGCCTCCCTGGCCTGCTCGTAGGCGGCCGTCAGTTGCTGGTTGTGCTTCTGCAGTGCCTGGTTCATCCATTGCTGTTCGCCGATGTTCTTGGCCAGTGCCACCTGCATCTGCTGGAAGTGGGTTTGCAGGTCGCCCACCTCGTCAATTTGGTTGCTGTCGGGTACGGTTTCGTCGTAGTGGCCCTCCGCGATGCGCTGAGCCGAGTGCGTCAGCAGCTTCAGTGGCAGTAGCTGCCGGCGGGTGAACACGAAGCAGAGCCCTCCCAGTATGAGCAGCCCGATGAGGGCGATGATGGCGACCGCGTAGATCAGCTGGCTATATTCACCGAAGATGTCGCTCTCGGGATAGACCAGCCCGATGCTCCATCCCAGTTTTTCTGTGGCGCGTCCGGGAACGGAGGCCTGTTGGAAGGGACGGAAGAATAGGTAGTTGCTGGTGCCGCCAAAGTCGTACTTGGCGTAGCCCCTCTTGCCTGCCAGCATCGAGTCGACCACGGATTTCATCTCCGGACTGACCCTGT
>Ga0326512_10003291_pt1 | contig 11896 bp, 18 predicted proteins | sample 1_2617_0518_D_FD_203652 | JGI IMG/M metagenome (GOLD analysis project Ga0326512, IMG submission 203652) | Bovine rumen microbial communities from UC Davis, California, United States - 1_2617_0518 | ecosystem: Host-associated > Mammals > Digestive system > Stomach > Rumen | place: USA... | reverse complement strand
GAATCGTATATGAGTGTCTTCTTCCATTCCTGAACACCCCGGATATTTGGGATGCCGTATTTGGAACCGCCGGAACAGCTGTTGCATATATTTACCTTGTAATGCTTAAAAGGAACGGCTTGATTGCAAAGTAGAAAAATACCTGTTTGTCAGGATGATGTGATGGTAAGTTATATCATCAGGAAGCCAGGCTAAGGATATAGGAAACAAGCATGAATAAAGAATGGGCTGAACAGAATAAAGAAATGCAGTCGCTGATTAAAAAGGCTGGCACATTTGAAAAAGGCAAGGATGTTCTTTTCGGGCTTCGAAATGATCTTATGGATACCCTGCTATCATTCAAGGAAGATTTCAACAGAGAAGATTTTGATGCTATGCCTTTTATGAATGCTGACGGATATCACAGCAAGAATATTGCGTATTCAATATGGCATATTTTCAGGATAGAAGATATCGTTGCACACACTCTTGTTAACGGAGATGAAGAGATATTGTTTTCCGGGAACTATAAAAGCCGTATCAACTCACCGATAATTACGACCGGCAATGAACTCGTTAAGGAACAGATCTCTGATTTTACAAAGCAGCTGGACATAGATGAGTTGTATTCATATATTGCTGATGTAAAGAAAAGTACGGAAGATATAATTTGCAATCTGACGTTTGATGATCTGAAGATCAAGGTTACGGATGATCGGAGAGAGAACCTGCAGTCATTAGGTGTTGTAAGCACTGACGAGAACGCTGTCTGGCTGATCGATTACTGGTGCAAGAAAGATGTGCGGGGGCTTATACAGATGCCGTTTTCCAGACACTGGATCATGCATATAGAAGCATGTCAGAGAATAAAGAACAAATTGAAATAAGAACAAGATCTGTAAATCAACAGTATGGTGGGATAAGGATAAATGGATAACAGCAGAATAGAGAGTTTTATCAGAAAACAAAATGTGGCATTTATATGCTCTGTTGATGAGGCAGGGTATCCCAATGTAAAAGCGATGCTCAAGCCTAGAAAGATCGACGGGTTACGTCAGTTTTATTTTTCGACAAATACTTCTTCTATGAGAGTAAAACAGTATATGAATGACCCGAAGGCTTGTATTTATTTCTATCATAAGGGACTGATCAAATACACGGGTGTAATGCTTAAGGGCACGATGGAAGTACTGACTGACCAAAAGACAAAAGACATGATCTGGCGCAAAGGCGACACGATGTTTTATAAGGGCGGTGTCACAGACCCTGACTACTGTGTTTTGAGATTCACTGCAGAAAGCGGAAGATACTACTGTGATCTTGAGACAGAAAGTTTTACGATAGAATAATAGCAGGATTAATTAACAGGAAAACAGACTGGATAATATGAATGAAATAACGATAAAAGCCTTATCACCGGATCTGGAGAATGATTACTTTGACTTTTTTGATAACCGTGCATTCTCGGACGGTTCACCTTACTATCCCTGTTATTGCAATGCATTTAATATGAGTGCAGGCGAGATAGAAGCGATGCGCGATCAGGCAAAACAGTATGGCGGTGGAATTGAAGGTTGGAAGATATCCCTTAGAGAAACAGCTGTCCGTATGGTAAGACAGGGCTTGATACGCGGTTACCTTGCTTTTGATAATGACCTTGCAGTCGGATGGTGCAATGCGAATGACAGGACAAACTATTACCGTGTCGGCGAGTTTGATCTCGATCATCTTCCGGATGAAAGTACTTATTCTCACAGTTGCCTTCCGGGACAGGTCTTGTCGATCGTGTGTTTTGAGATCAGTCCGGATTATCGCGGAAAAGGTATTGCGAAGCAGTTGCTAAAACAGATCTGTTCTGATGCCGCGAGAAACGGGTATCAATATGTTGAAGCTTATCCGGAAGTGAGCGGACAAACTTCTATGGCTTTTACTGGCCCTGTGAAATTATATGAGAAGAACGGATTTGCCGAATTCAAGAACGACGGCAAAACGATCATAATGCGTAAGCATCTGAATTAAATTTTAAGTAGTTTGGAATGATAATAATCAGAATAATGCACGATGGTAAGTGCAACTAAACATAAGGTAAAAATGTTCAGACTTATTCTTTCAGACTTGGATCACACTTTATTAAGACAGGACGGGAGCGTTTCTGATGAGACGCTTCGCGTGTTGGATGCATGCAGAAAACAAGGTGTTGTTTTCGCGATCGCGACAGCAAGATACTGGATCGGTGCCGAAAAATACATAGATCTGTTAAATCCTGACTATGAGATAACTACAGACGGAACTCTTATACATTCAGGCCGTGAATGCTTGTATTCCTGCGAGTTTTCGGAAGAAGACACCGAACATATAGTAAGGAGTCTTTTAAATGCCGTGCCCGGATCGGAGATTACCGTTGCCCACGGAAAGACGGTTTACTGGAACAGCCTTCACATCGCCGAATCAGAGAAACTTCATAAGGCTACATATAACGATTATTCTGCAGCGCTTAACGTCAAAGCAAATAAGATCGTGGCTGAACTGCCGAATGAGGCTATAGCCCGGAAAATAGCAGAACAGGCAGGTTGTAAACTGCAGTGTTATCGCGGCGAGAAGTGGTATTCTTTCCTTCCTTCAGGTTCCGGAAAGACTGCTGCCATTGAAGCATTGTCCAAGATCAGCGGCATAAGCATCGAAGATATTGTTGCTTTCGGTGACGACAGCAACGATGTGGAAATGCTGAAGTTGTGCGGCAAAGGAATAGCAGTGGCTAATGCAGTTCCCGCAGCATTAGCTGCAGCAGACGATATAACTATGTCAAACGATGAAGATGGCGTGGCTCATTGGCTTAAAGTAAATTGTATCGGATAGAACGGATAATCAACAGGACAAAATACAAAGGAGAAAAACTGTGCATCTAGATGGATTTGGACTATTTGTTGAAGATATGGCCGGTATGATCAGGTTCTACAGGGATGTGCTTGGCTTTGAGATTAAGGAAAACGAAGATACGTCTAATGTCTATCTTGTGAAAGACGGAACTTTATTTCTTCTATACGGCCGTAAGGATTTTGAGAAGATGACCGGACGTAAATACGATTATTTGAAGGGACCTATCGGTCACTTTGAACTTGCTCTTTATGTGGATTCTTTTGAAGAAGTTGACAGTACGTTTAAACGTGTGACTGAGAGTGGAGCCACGCCGATACTTGAACCGACTACAGAGCCATGGGGGCAGAGAACATGCTATATTGCAGATCCTGAAGGTAACCTGATAGAGATTGGCTCCTGGGATAAACCATATGAGGAAAAGGATCTGTAACAGAGGATAGTCCGGATAATTAACAGTATTTAAGACACATGAGAGAGCTGCGCATGATAATCGATGTTATAAAGGATTTTTATAATGGGATGATAAAAATGCAGGAACCTATAGACTGCGATAGTTATGACTTGCCGGAAGAGATAAAAGCTCTTTTGAGCCAGACTAACGGAATACAGGAAACCATGATCCTTCCAAAAACCGGCGAGGAGATAGTCATTGGTTGGATTGTTTATTCTCTGGATGAAATTTTAAGGGAGACTCAGTATTACAGAGAAGAGTACGGAATAAATGGTGTTGTCTTTTCCGGTGATGGAGCAGGAAACCCATTTTATATATCCGACGGCAAGATATATGAATTTGATCCTATAGATAACGAAAGCACTCATAAGGCGGATTCATTAGAAGAGTTTTATAAGTCGAATTAATCAGCAGTTTTATAAACCAATAGCTTGTGTTTTCTATATCATAATTATGATATAATCATGATAACTAAATGTTAAGGCGGATTGGATCATGATAAATATAAGACCCGTTTCAGATTTAAGGAATAAGTTTACTGATATTGAGAAAACCGTAAGCGATGGAGAACCTGTTTTTCTTACTAAGAACGGATATGGTTCTATGGTCGTTATGAGCATTGATGCTTATTCCAGACTGACACAAAATGTTGAACAGGCATTGGACGAAGCTGATGAATTTGCAAGAAATAACAGAGAGAGAATGACTCACGAGGAAGTGTTCGGTCAATTGCGGAGTCAGTTAAATGGCTGAAGTCAAATACACACTTCAGTATCTCCCAACTTTTTACACTGATCTTGAAGAGCATGTGATGTACCTTTCACATGTTCTTAAGAATGTTCAAGCTGCCAATGAATTACTGAACGATGTTGAAAATGCTATTCTTGACCGGCTTCCTGTCGCAGAATCTTTCGAGCCTTATCATTCAAGGAAAAAACGTGAGAATCTGTATTACAGGATATATGTAAAGAACTATGTCATTTACTATGTTGTTATTCCTAACGGAAGGAACAAGAAGATAATGGAAGTTCGTCGGATCTTACACGGTTTGCAGGACAGGGACAAAGCATTATGAGTTTCAGAGTTTATGAGATGAGACGTTCCTGCAAAGATATCCCGGCTGCCCGGATGCAGTGTATTCCTTTTGACAGACGGTACCTGGAGCAATACAAGTCCGGTTATAATGCGGCTTTCCGTCCAATGAGAGAGGCGCTGAACATTAAACCATATGACTGGTATCATGACAGTAATAAGATACTGGATAAGTCCTCAGATATATCTATTCTTATTGAAGAGGAAGAGCTGATCGGTTCAGTTGCCTGTTACGGAAATGAGATCGATGATCTCTTCGTTGTAGAAGCATACCGTCACAAGGGATATGGAAAACAACTCTTGATATGGGCTATGGATCACATAGCATCATCAGGATACGATGAATTGATATTACATGTTGCAGAATGGAATCGGAGTGCTGTTCAAATGTATAAAAATGAAGGTTTTGGAATCGTTAAAACAGATGTTATATCAGTATAGAAAATAGACAGTTATATACAGGAAACAGATCGAATGAAGATAGGAATAATTCAAGCTAGCTCACAGAGTGATAAGAACGAATTAATCTGTGATTCAGTACACAAATATGCCGGTGATTCAGAAATCGTTAATTTCGGATGTTTTAGAGATGATATTGAGAAATATAGTTACATTGAAATCTCGATTTTGATAGGTATGCTCCTTGAGAGCGGATCCGTTGATTTCGTTGTTACCGGTTGTTCTTCGGGGCAAGGAATGATGCTTGCATGTAACAATATGCCAGGTGTGCTTTGCGGTTATATTCCTACTCCCGATGATGCATACTTGTTCGCCCAGATAAACAACGGAAATGCAGTTTCCCTTCCTTTAGGTGAGGAATATACCTGGCATGGTACTGAGAATTTGATCTTGACGATCGAAAAGCTATTTTCAGAACCGTTTGGACAAGGGTTTCCAAAGAGTGATGCTGTCAGAAAGCTTAAAGATACAGCCGTGCTTAAAGAAATAAGGAACAAATCACAGATTGAGTTGATTGAACTTTTGAAAGCCCTGGATGACGAACTGATTCGTAAGAGCCTTTCGAAGAAGAATGTAATAGACTATATTCTGTCTAACGGTAATGATGTTCAGTTATTGGATTGGCTCAGGAAATCTGTAGATGAAGGTATGTAATATTATCAGCACTGATGACTAAATCCAGAACAGATGAAACTATGAATAAATACGGAAAAATTGTTTGGTTTTGAATTTCTTGACTTGGATTGCCGTATTTGTACTGTTGTCTATTCCTGTTTGGATCTTAATCGAAAATCTTATTATCAAGATAATTGTCTGCATTATCTTATTTTTCCCGTGTGGTTTCTTTGAAAAAAGAGTACTATCCAGATATGTGAATCAGTTTGTTGAACATGTGCTTAAAATAAATGATTAGTAACAATAGGTTTCTTGAATCCTTCATAAGACATACAGAATTTCAGACTGTAGAATGCAGCAAACGAGATGTCGGTTAGATAATTATTTCCTGAGATCATCCGGCAAATGATCACTGATACTGACAGTATCCCTGCAATAACCATCAAATGCTTTCCGTACTTCTTTAAGGATGGGATTGCTAGCGAATATGCGGGAAAAATAACGATGAATAAAACTGCGTACAATACATGACTGCTTACAAAAGAACCCTGATGCGAGGATATCAGATCGGTTAGTGACATCAGAAGCTTGCTGCCCTTCGGGATCTGATACCATTTCATGAACCCGGCCGGGTTTCCTTCTGATATGAGCAATGAATAAGACGGGCGTTCTATCATGCAATTAAGGTAATGCGCAATGAAGAATCCTATTGTGAAGACCAGTATTAATTTGATCAGAGTTTTTATCTTGTCAGGATCAGCTTTTTTCCCGTTGATAACGATTCCCAACAAAAAAAAGGCAATGTAAATAATCGATCCTGTTATAAGGCTGCCCCACAAAGTTCCCTGTATTTCAGTGAGTTTCCCTGCAAATAGCGGATCGTTTAATATCTTCGCTCCGCAAAGCACGGCAGTCGAACAGAACAGGTAGGTAAAAATGGCGGCGGTAATTACTCTTCGCGTGACCTTTAAGTATCTTTCCCAAAGCTGTCTGAACAGAACTCCCAGAAAGAAAAAACATGAACCGCAAAAAACAAAGACCGTAAAAAGACTGATCAGATTAGCCGGAAGGCTGTCACCTATATAGAGTTTTTCTGAGATCTGCAAATCAAAAAATGATCCTGTGATGGCGCCGGTTATACATAGTGCTATCAGGATAAGATAAAGGATTGTCCTCGGATTCTTTTTCATACTGCCTCTGATTATTAAACACGTTCAATTTATGCTAACACGCAAACTTCCACATTTCAATCATTAAGCTGGAAGTTCTACAAAGAGAATTCTCGCAGATGATATAATTATCTTGTCTGAGGGAGTGATCTCTTAGTTTAGATAATTATCAGTCAGTAATACAAAACTCAGAAAGAAGCAAATGATCATTAAGTATTTTCCGTATATTATCTTTCAATGCACCTGGGGGATATTTCAAACACTGGCCGGACTGATCATGTATCTGATCGATCATGGTGAAAAGCATATTTTCTATAAAGGCTCTATAGCCACGTTTTGGAAAAGACCGTATACAACAATTGATATCTGATGATTGCCTTAATGACTTAAGGTGCAGTGCCGTAGTCATGTGTACTGTTGAATCTGTGGCGGCAATTCATGAAGGATATCGTATAATAAAGGTTGAGGATGGGTTCAACTATTATCAGAAACCATAAGGCCTATGAGCATAACACTAAGAAAAGCGGCTGTTGATGACATTCAAAAGATCTGGCAGATGCAGGTCGAAGCTTTTAGCGGTCTTCTCGATAAGTATCAGGACTATGACCTGAGTCCTGCTTCAGAAGATGCCGGCAGGATCCGGGAGAGATTCGATCAGCCTGAGACAACATATTTCTTTATTTCAGCTGAAGGTAAAGATGTTGGTGTGATCAGGGTTGTTGATAAGAAGGACGGTTCGAGGAAACGGATCTCGCCCTTGTGGATCATGGAAGAGGACAGAGGCAAAGGCTATGCACAGGATGCGATCCTCGCCGTTGAGAAGATATACGGCGAACATTACTGGGAACTTGACACGATACTTCAGGAGGAAGGCAATCTCTATCTCTATGAGAAAATGGGTTACCATCAGACAGGACGAATTGTACATATCAACGACCGCATGGATATTGTCTTTTACGAGAAGGATTAGCCGGCCTTCGTGCATGGGGATGAAGATTGTGGTTCTCAGATTGATCTGTTGTCTTTTTTCAGTTTGATCAGTGATGGTTCTATCATTGATGTGCTTATCTCGCAAATACTTTTCAATAGATTTGATGCGAATATAATATTCTCCATCTTCCTTTTCTAACAAACAGTAACCAATCAGGTGTTGAACAAGTTTATCGCCTTCCAATATTTCTGATTTAAATGTGTTTTTGCCATCTAAAGCTAGTTTCTTAAGTAAATCATATTCTCTGGGATCTTTAGTATTCTTTTCATTGTAACCTCCTTTGTATGTGGTAATTCCCATAGCTTTTGTTTGCAACTTTAAGCATATAGGTAAATCCACGTTGCTACAAACGTGAGGTCATTTCATATTATCTAAGGATCTGGAGAAATTCAGATCCTTTTTTATATTCTTCAACATTAAACCCGATATCTGTTACTTAATCAACGAATCGGCCCGACATTACTGATTGGATTGCCTTCTGTCCTCACGGATAATAAAGCCATAAAACAAAACATTATCAAAAGGAGAACAGAACAATGAAAAACACAGATATGAGAGAAGTAAACATTGCGGAACTCAGCAGCGTATCCGGCGGATATCTCTACACGAAAGACTATTGGATCTATGTTTTAAGAGACCGTGACGGAGAGATCTTAGGTGTTATAGACAATATAGACGGTTCCGTAAAAGGAAAAAATTGGAACGGCTTCTGAAAGATCCTATGTTCCGTGGCGCATCACATACATGGATAACATTAGACGAATACATTGATCTATACCGTCCTGAACTTAAGGGAAAAACAGAGTAAATCGGCAGGGTTATCAAGTAGCATAAATCCATTGATTCTAAAACAAAGACCGGATTTGACTCCGGTCTGTTTGCCATGCCTAATATGCACCAAAGAAAAACCTGCCAACAAACTCTTGTTTTTTGTTAGCAGGTTTTGTTTCCTGTTTTTGATAATCCCTGTTTACTACACACAAATACCGGTTTACACATAATGATGGATATAATTATATCCGCATTTTTTGCATATATGGCGGACGGGAATCGTTTTATAATAAGCTTCAAAAGGATCCTGCTTACGATATAAATATATGCCGCAATTGGGGCATCTTTCATCCTGAGGCCAGTATTCATAGGTGACATCCCATTTAACGCAGGCATCATTGGATCCGCACCAACTATAAGGTTCTACTGTAGCCGCGCAGTCAGACTCTACCCAATTTCGATCCGCACCGCCGGAAATAGTCTCCAGTTCATCGATAGACAGTGTTTTTTCTTCCTCGCGGTGATCTGCGATCTCTTTCCAAATATGTGCAACATCCTCAGATCTGATCTCCTGACCGTCGGCTTTGATGATCTCTGCAACTTCTTCTGCGCTCTTAGCACTGAGCAATTTAGTTTTAAGTTCTTCTGAAAGGTTAAGCATACAATACCTCCGATTCGTCAGACTCATATGCGCTCAACAACGATCACATTTATCTTCAATCAGATCTCAACCCATTTGGAACATCTGGTACACTGACGGCGCCTTATGTTCGGGGTATTTTTCCAGTTTACAATGATATCTCCTTCTAATTGATGAGGCATTCTGGGATCGGCAGGACAGCGTTCAGTGAAATTGTCATAGGTATAATAGAAAAGCTGACACGCATCATTGGAAGCACAGGAGCTGCCTTCCTCAACTGTTGCGGCACATCCGAGCTTAGACCAGTCATTGACCTCTAACAAACTGTGGCCGCCGGTAATTGCCTCCAGTTCGTCAGTAGAAAGTTCTTTCCCGTCCTGAGCTTTGAGTTTCAGGCCCGTACGGACCACGGGCAAAATGCATCTTAATATCGTCTTAAATTATTTCGGAAATGGTATGAGAGTCTTTAGCTGCATAATGGTTCTCCTATAAAACAAACTAAAGCATTTCGTATCTGATAAATGTAGATTATCAGACAACCGATACCGATACAACCAAACTATCTGTTAAAACTGGTTTCTTTCTATAAACAAGTTGTTACATAAGGATAAGAATAAATCAAAGAACCTTTACTGACATGCTATAATTACTACGATAGAGGCAGATGCTTTGAAAACACTGTGCTCGAAAATGATGTCACCAGGATCACTTTGTACGAACACATAGAGGATTACAGAAAACAGGAAAACTGTCAGAAACAGTGGGAGTTCCGCAAAAAACTGCGCATCGTTCTGAGGCTGACAGTGTTGAAATAAGGGAACTTGATGCAGGCGGCAAGGAAGTGTTCAAGGAGATTAAAGCCTTATGAAATATAATATTTATGAGCCCTATGGGAAGAAACAATGCTTCAGTTGGATAAGATCATAGTCGGTATAGATAATATCCCATCGGATGGATTAAAAAAGGAGTGGGGATTATCGCTGTATATTGAACACAGCGGTAAGAAGATCCTGCTCGATACCGGCGGGTCCGATCTTTTCCTGCGTAATTATGCGAAACTCGGGATTGATATCAGCGATGTGGATTACGGTGTATTAAGTCATGCACACTGCGATCACGCAAACGGTATTCCCGCATTCTTTGAACATAATGGCAAAGCTAAGTTCTATGTAAGCGAAAAGACTGCTCCGGATTGCTATGGCAGGTTATTATTTATTACGTTTTATTGCGGCATACCCAAGACCTTGCTGGATGATCACGCTGACAGGATAGTAAAGGTCTCCGATGTATATAAGATCTCTGACGGAGTATTTATCGTTCCCCACAAAAACGGCGGTTATCCTGATATCGGCAGGAAGGGTCATATGCTCAGGAAAACCAAGGCCGGATTTGTTCCGGATGATCTTTGTCACGAGCAGAGTCTTGTCCTTGAAACCGGGAAAGGTCTTGTAATACTAAATTCCTGTTCTCACAGCGGCCCGGGGATAGTCATTGATGAAGTCAGGAAGGCATTTCCCGACCAGCATATCTACGGGTATCTTGGAGGACTGCATCTATGGAACAGCAGCGAAAGAGATATCAGGGAGGTTGCTCATGATCTTAAGGCAGCAGGGCTCGAATATATCGGAACAGGACATTGTACTAAAAACAGGGCTTTCGGAATACTGAAAGAAGAACTGGGTGATAAGATAGAACAGTTCAGGATCGGTCTGGTTATAGAGTTTTAAATAAACAGGATAGTGAAATAAGCAAATCGGAGTTTAGGAGGTAGACAATGAATAGTAAATGTGAAAAATGCGGTGGAGAGTTGATAGAAGGGTCAATGGCAGGAATGCACGGAGTGTTTTTTTACCCTGATGGGGAAATCAATAAATTAAAGCCCAAGAGAAGTCCCGTTATTTGCTATTGTTGCAAAAGATGTGGAATGATCCAGGGCTTTACGGCAACTCAGCCTGAAAGACTAGATCAGTAAATAATCAGTTTTATAGACGATGACAAATCGAAGTTTGTTGGGGATGCAAAAATGAAGAAATATGCTATGCCGATCATTATGCTGGTTGTATTCGAAACGGTCGCAATTACCTTATGGCTGACAAAGAACAATCTGTTCTATCTGTTCAATTTCAGCTACATTGGTCTGTCCATTTCACTTGGTGTTTTTTTGTATATTAAAAAGTATAAGTATGCCAGGCGCATTGTTCAACTTCTTGTCGGTCTGTACATGCTTGTCTATCTTGGGTTGATATGTAACGAAAATATGCAGATCGAGGGATTCTGGTATTATCTGTTCACAGGCGTGTTTGAGGCTGCAACAATACATTATGCCGTAGCCAAAATATTCGGACCGCTGATATTTGGACGCGGATGGTGCGGATATGCCTGCTGGACAGCTATGGTGCTGGATTTTCTGCCCTACAAAGTGCCAAAGGAGCCGCGAAGAAAAATAGGATGGATCAGGTATATCACCTTTGCGGCTTCGCTGATCTTTGTTGCAGCATTGTTCCTTGCTCATGTGGGGAGCCTTGAGAGAATCATGTTCTGGGCATTTATCATTGGTAATATTCTCTATTATACGACAGGAATTATCCTTGCATTTTCCTTCAAGGATAACCGGGCATTCTGCAAGTACATCTGTCCGATTACTGTTTTTCTGAAGCCGATGAGTTATTTTTCTCTGATTCGTCTGAAATGCGATAAGGAGAAGTGTATCTCCTGTGGGAAATGCAAACGTGTTTGCCCGATGAATGTTGATGTGACAGATAATTCAAGGAAACGTAAAAACGGTACAGAATGCATCCTATGCATGGAGTGCGTAAAGAACTGTCCCAAAGACGCATTATGACAACTTCCAA
>Ga0326512_10003290_pt1 | contig 11896 bp, 7 predicted proteins | sample 1_2617_0518_D_FD_203652 | JGI IMG/M metagenome (GOLD analysis project Ga0326512, IMG submission 203652) | Bovine rumen microbial communities from UC Davis, California, United States - 1_2617_0518 | ecosystem: Host-associated > Mammals > Digestive system > Stomach > Rumen | place: USA: California... | reverse complement strand
TGGGACTTGTGGGTTATTGGGACGTGGTAGCGTGGGATGAATTTGAGCAGCAGAAAGGTCGTGCCGTAGATGCAGTGCTGATTGACACCATGCAAAACTATCTGGCCAACAAGTCATTTAACCGCGGTAAGGGGACCCATGAGGCCAGTGCGTCAATGAGCTTCGTAGGTAACACCAAGCACACAGTGCCTTATATGCTAAAGAATACCCACCTGTTTGAGTCTATCCCGACTTCCTTCATCAAAGGAGCGTTCCTCGATCGAATCCATTTGTACAATCCTGGATGGGAAATCAAAATGCTGAAAAAGGATAGCTTTTCGAAGGGTTATGGTCTGATTACTGATTATATTGCTGCTGTGCTACACGAGATGCGTAATAAGGACTGGACTGGTATCCTGAAAGAATATGCGAAGTTCGACGGTTCTCTGTCAGAGCGTGACCATTTAGCAATTCGCAAGACATTCTCAGGAATGATGAAGTTGCTATATCCTGACGGCAAGATGACAGATGAAGAGGCATTCGAGTTAGTTGACTTTGCCGCTGAAAGCAGAAAGCGTGTAAAGGATCAACTCTATGTCATTGATGAGACATTTAAGGCTGAACCAGCATTCTTCAAGTATATCAATCTTAAGAATGGCATGGAAATCAATGTCGAGACCTTGGAAAAGGTGAGCAATGCCTTGATTGTTCCAGTTAGTGTCGCCCCAACTCAGATGACAGATGCTGATGCAACAGTTATGCAGGAAACTCCACAGGAAGGAGATGACAACGCAACAAGAGAGTCTGATAAGCGTCAAAGAATTCCTATTCTCAGGGAACAGAACCTTTCATTCCGTATGGGACAGACTGGTGTAACCTATGAAAAGTTGTTTGCACCATATTTGGCAAATGCCACTGAGATTACAGTCGAAGACCCATATATCCGTGCTTCATGGCAAATCAAGAATTTCATGGAATTTGTAACCATGCTGATAGATACTCGTCCTGTTGATGATTTGAAGATAACACTTATTACCAACGAAGAAGAGGAAAAGATTCCTGATCTTATAGACAAGTTAGATGATATCAAGGATGACTTGGTCGCTTATGGTATCGAGTTTGAATACAAGTTCAGAGATTTCCACGATCGCTGCATCAAGACTGATACAGGTTGGACAATTCAGCTTGGCCGCGGTCTCGACATCTATGAGAAGTATAACACCTATTCGATTGCATCGTCCAGACAGGACAAACGAAAATGTAAGGAGTTCATGGTGACATATATGAAAACAAAAAATGCATAGAGCGTATGGCAAAGCTGAATAAAGAGGCATTCGCTATCATGGCGATGTGCGAGGAAACAAAGAAGCCCTTTGGCATAACAGTTAATCCGAAACAAGGATGTTATGCTTTTACATGGGCATTTAAAATCAATCCTGACCAGGCTAAAAGGGAAGGATATGACAAAACCAATGTTCGTGGAGCTGTGATGTATGATCCGGAGTTCAATGGCTGCCCTCATTGTGGTTCTAAGCAATTCTATATTTGCAATCGCTGTAAAAAAGTAGTCTGCTATCATGGTGAAGAGGTAGTAACTTGCCCAAATTGTGGCAATTCAAGTTCGTTAAGTCCGGCAGAATCTGTTGATTTGTCCGGGGGCGGTTTCTAATGTATAACTATAAAATGTCAAAATATGAAAGAGTTAAAGGCAAATGATTCTGTCAGTCTGACAAATGGTTCAAAAGCTAAAATTATCAGAGAACTGGGTAGAGGAGGTCAAGGCATCGTTTATCTGGTTGAACTTGCAGGGCAGAAAATGGCACTGAAATGGTACATCAATCCACCTGACAAGAAGTTCTACAAGAATTTGGAAGATAATGTTGCTAAAGGAGCACCTTCTGATGCATTCCTTTGGCCTGAGTATTTAACGACATACAATCAAAAGAACAGCTATGGCTACATTATGAAGCTTCGTCCACAAGGTTATTTTGAGTTTGGTCAATATCTGCTTGCAAGGGCGCAATTTAAGAGTGTGGAAGCCATGATTAATGCTGCAATGAAGATTTGTGAGGGCTTTAAGTTATTGCACCTTAACGGATATAGCTATCAGGATTTGAATGACGGCAACTTCTTTATTCATCCGGAAACAGGTGATGTGCTAATTTGTGACAACGACAATGTTTTTCCCCAAAAAGACCAATCAGGTATTTTGGGGAAGGCACGTTATATGGCGCCTGAGATAGTCATTGGGAAAAATGCACCAGATAAATTTAGTGATCGTTTCTCATTATCCGTCATCCTATTCCTTCTTTTCTACGGCAATCATCCATTGGAGGGCGCAAGAGTCCTCGCCTGTCCTTGCATGACAGAAAGCTATGAAAAGAAATTCTATGGAAGCGAGGCTGTGTTCATCTATGACGAGGCGAATAATACCAATCGTCCTGTCAGAGGCGTCCATAACAATGTTCTTCGCCGCTGGCCAGCTTTTCCTGTTATTCTCAGAGATGCATTCAAAAAGGAATTCAGCGAAGACTGCTTGAAGAATCCAGAGAAACGTAAAATAGAAGCCGAATGGCAAAAAGTTATTCAGCAGTTACGTGACACACTGGTAATATGTCCAGTATGTAATCAGGAGACCTTTATTGAAGACTCGGCATCGCCAAAGTGTATGAATTGCGGTAAATCTTTTGTGCTTTCCGGTATCTTGCGTATTGGTACTCGCGACATCTTGCTTACTCCAAATACAAAAATTTATATAGATTTGGATAACAAGCCAGATATCCATGTTGTAAGTGTCCCTGGTGATAAATATCCCGTCCAATTACGTAATATCACTTCTAGTAAATGGACGGTAGAGACACCAAGTGGTAAGCTCAAAGCAATAGAGCCTAATATGGCCATGCCAGTAAAAGCAGGACTGAAAGTAAACATTACTGGGACAAGTAAAGGAGAAATATTATAATTATTTATTCAATAACTTAAAAATTCAATTATTATGGGACTTGTAGACAATGAAAGTATTCCAAGAAGAAAAATGACGTTATTCTTCTTAATTGACACATCAGGTAGTATGCTCGGTTCAAAAATCGGCAGTGTCAATGATGCAATCGAGAATGTTTTACCTATTATTGGTGAAATATCCGATGAGAATCCTGATGCTGAGATAAATGTGGCAGCATTGGAGTTTTCAACAGGTACACGGTGGCTCTATGATGAGCCGAAAGATGCCAAGGAATTTATATGGCAGCAAGTGGAAGCAGAAGGTCTTACCTCTTTAGGTGAAGCTTGTGAGGAACTTAACAAGAAATTATCTAGAACAGGTGGTTTTATGTCCTCACCCAGCGGATGCTATGCTCCAGCAATTATTTTGCTCTCTGATGGCGGTCCAACAGACAACTTCGAAAAAGGACTCAAATTGTTACAAGGCAACAGCTGGTTTAAGAACGCCATCAAGATTGCTATTGCTATTGGTGACGATGCAGACAAGGAAGTTCTTAGGCAGTTTACTGACGCGCAAGAGGCCGTTATTACCGTCCATAATATCGAAGCACTGAAAACAATGATTCGCATCATTGCCATTACATCTTCACAAATTGGCAGTAAGAGCACATCGGCAACAGATGCGACTAAGCAGGAGCAGGTGATTGAGGAGGTCAACAAAGCAGCAGCAGACGTTCAAGGTGCTGAGACTGCAGCGGCTCCCACACCAGCAAATGGTGACTCATATGACGAGTGGGATTAATTTGTAACCAGCTGCAATATGGATAGAATATATCATTATTGCCCTGGGGAGAGCCATAAGTCAACAGATAAACCCTGTCAAGACTGTGCTTGGGCTGAAAGTAATGATTCACTGTCCATGGCCATTGTATGTGATGGCCATGGTGGTGAGTCATATTTCCGAAGCCAATACGGTGCAAAGTTTGCAGTAGATATCACAAAGCTTGCCGTCCGCTCTTTTGTTGAGAATATGGGCGTTTCATCGTATACGGAAAAAGGGCAAGAATCTGTCTTTACAAACAAGTCATTTACCGAATATGGAAACAATGACGGAAAAGAACATGAGATAGATGAACATGCTCATAAGGCGTTAGTATGGCTTTTTTCATCCATCATCAGTCAGTGGAATGAAAAAATCGCTAAAGATGCGCTCGAACGTGACTTAACCGATTGGGAACGTACACATGTTGACCAAAAGTATCAAGATGACTTTAAATTAAAGCGCCAAAAAGAGGGGGAGACTTTTGAAAAGATCTATGGCTGCACCTTAATGGTTTATGTCCAAACGCCCAGTTATTGGTTCGCTTTCCATATTGGAGATGGGAAATGTGTATTTATGTCCATCGATGGCGGCAAACTGATATGCCAGCAACCCATCCCCTGGGATGAAAAATGCTTTCTGAATAAGACCACTTCATTATGTGATTCTCGCGCCATTGAGGAGTTCCGGTATTGTTTTCAAGGCAATGGAGAGTTTCCGTTGGCAGTATTCTTAGGCTCAGATGGACTTGATGATTCCTTTGGTGACGGAGAGGTTTTGAATAACTTCTACATTCAACTCTATAAGCAGATTATCAAATCAGGGAATGAGACTGCTAACAATGTGTTAAAGAAATCACTTCCAGAGATAAGTGCCAGAGGGAGTAAGGATGATATGTCAGTAGCGTGCATCTATTCAGATTCTGATCTTAAGAGAGTATTTGAATTATTAATTACATACCAAAAAGAGTGGCAGCAGACGCTGATTAATAATGCAGAAGACAAATTTAAGGCATGTCTGTCTAAAATTGATTCCTTTGGCAATCCTGAGAAACTCAGTCAAGACCAGCAAATTAATCTCAATTATGCACTAAAAGATAAAGACAAGGCTGAGAATGCTATTAAAAAGGCAAGAGCGCGTATTAGAGAACTTAATGATGAGATGGATAGATTTATAAGAGGACATAAAAAACATGTCCAGTCAAATCACAAACCGAATAAGGTTTCAAGACATTTATCCATAAAGAAGAATAAAAAGTAAAAAGAATGAGTACTTGTAAGTATTGTGGAAAAGATGCAGGATGGTTCTCGAAAGCCCATAAGGAATGCGAGGACATGCATGATCAGGGAGTGAAGAATTTTGAGGCTGTTGTTAGCTCGTACTTTACGGGGAGGGCTACTGCCGTTGACGTTCAACGCGCCAAAGTTAGACTGGCTAACGACTCTTTCTTATCAGAGGAAGATGTCTGTAGTGTGGCTGACAAACTAATCAGACAATATACTGCAAGTATTCATCGGCCGTTTTCTCCATCATCGATGAAGTTGATGGATGAATTTCTTACCGCTGTTAGCGTCTCATACAGCAAAATAAACAAAGATGGAGCTGTAGACGAATTTACCAAAAAGCTGATGAAGGGTTTTATGGTGGAGTATTTCACTGATCAGTTACCTCTCCAGACAGCTCACCACAGATGTGAAAAGGTTTTGAGCAAGTTCCCAATGGTACAGTCAAACATTGAGGATGCCTATCTCTATGTGCTGAATAAAGCTGCAACAAATTTCTTGAAGAGTGGATTCCTGACGGATGATGAGCAGATGAAGATTGATGAATACGTGAATTACCTTGCACTGCCGGTTAATAATTTGCCGGTACAGTATCAGAACAGTGAAATCAGCAAATTGGGTCAGGTTTCTATTTTGAAGAGTGTTCAACGGGGTGTTATACCAAGAACTAATATGGTTGCTCCAATTATTCTTGGCAAAAATGAGACGATTCTTTGGACTTATAACGGCGTAAGTCTTTATCAAGAGAAGATAACTAAGGAATGGGTTGGTCGAAGTGGTGGATTTAGTTTCCGAATAATGAAGGGAGTCTATTATCGAACTGGCGGCATGAAAGGCCATCCCGTCGAACATAGTTCAATGGAGTTCAATGGTACTGGTTCGCTTTATGTCACCAACAAGAATCTTATATTCTATTCTCAGCAGAAGAGCGTAAAAGTTCCGTTCAACAAAATTGTGGGTATAACACCATATTCCGATGGAATTGAAGTGCATAAGGATGGTGCGAATCAAAAGAGAATGACCATGCAAGGCTTCGACCCATGGTTTATTATGAATTTGCTATCTTTAATAACAAACTATTAATCATGATCATACACATTATTATAAAAAGTATAATTGAAAAGCATGGCAAAAGCATTATTGGCGGACGCCAGCTTTTAAATATATTGAATGACTATTCAGCTTTTAAATATGAGGTTCCTGCTTTACGAAATACTTTAGGTATTATTTTAGATACTTATGGTGCAAAGATTCTTCATGCGCAAGAATCAAACAAATCTGGAGAAGTAGCATTAAACCAGTTTAAGCATGACTTTTGCGAGAGCTATGGAATGAAGGAAGATATTGCAGAATATGTGTTCGACTCATTAGGATATGGGATCGGCTGGATTAATTATATAAAATCAAATGTTATAAACAAAGCAATTTTGGATGATAAAGAGAACAAATTTAAATGTTATGCTTTAATGTATTATTATATGGGATTTAACACATATGAAATACAAGGTTCTCTCGATGATAGATACACTAGTTGGTATGAAAATACAGGATATTATAATTATCTTGATTATACCAATGGAAGACCAAATGACTCCTTTAAACATCCAACAGTAGAAAGTGAAAAAAATAAGGATTTACTATATGATTTAAAATCTATTGAAACAATAGACAGGTCTAAGTCAACTGGTATTGGATGTTTTACCGGTTACAATGATGTTGTGGCATTAGATATAGATTATATATCATGCCTTCAGAAGCAATCAGAGGAAGCTTTCGGACTCCAAGACTGTATCAAAAGATACTTATCAGTTTTAGGTCTTCCATCCGATTATCAGTGGGTTGTAAAAACTGTAAGCGGAAGAGGAATACACATAATTATCAAAGTAAAGAATGCACTTCAATTAGGGTTGGAATCTACAGCACTAAAACCTACAAGGACTACAGATGAAGATTTTGGAAGAATTGAAGTGATATGGAAAAAGAATTTAGCTTTACCTCCAACGATGGGCAGAAAAGATAGTAAACAATACTCATTTTATCAGAATTCTGACAATATTCCGAATTGTGAGCCCTCTTATGTTTCAATGGATCAATTAAACAATTTCTTAGATTATTATTGTGGTTGTACATTCTGGACTTCCTTCTATATAAATGATTCACACTCGGATCTATATTTCCGAGGAAAAAAAAGTTCTCATCATGACAGTATGGGTGGTTATTGTTTTAACTACGACGATATGAAGTGGGTGGGCTATTGTAAAACAGAAATAGGTCAAATCGCTTATGCCGCACATCTTGCAAGTAAAAACGAATTTGAAAAAGCATATAGCATTTTCATCAAATACGATTCCGACTTTGCCAATTTTAATGCCGCGACCTTAATTGCTTATGGGGCTGTAAAGCATAGTAAAAGTGTAGCGATGCATTTTTATAACAAAATAGACCATAGTAAACATTATGGTGGGCTTTATGACTACTTTCTAAAAAAACTTAAAGAACAAATAGATAAAATGTAGTAATCTATATGGAACTATACAAGGCAATACATACTATATTGAATAAATATGGAAAAGACCTGATTGCAGAGGAAAGACTCATTAATTTCCTCTCAGATTACCATGCGTTTGATGTTAGGGCTACTAGGCGTGTATTGCACACATTCCTTCAGATGGGCTACGGAAAGCAGGTTCTCGAACTTGATATACAGCGAGCCAATGACAGGATGCTGAAGATTAACAATATATCTATGCAGCTCACACAAGAAGGATTCCAAAAGAAGCATGTTGCATATGTATTGGACAGCATCTGCTATGGTATGGGATGGCAGGGAGATCTACCAGAAGAACTTATCGAAGAAGAGGAAGAAGAATCGATTGACAAACACTATGTGTCAGTAGGGAATGTTTCCTTTGCGATGGTAAGTGTCGAAGGAGGGACATTTGACTTAGGTGCTACTCCAGAACAAGGATTATACGCAGCATTTGATGAGAAACCATCGGTTCAGGTTAGTGTCAGCAGTTTCTATTTGTCTGAGGTTCCTGTAACCCAAGCCCTTTGGACTGCTATTATGGGGGATAACCCCAGTCATTTCAAGGGCGACAATCTGCCAGTTGAAAGAGTTTCTTGGGATGACTGCCAGGAGTTCATCATGAGACTGAACATCCAAACAGGCATTAAATTCAGGCTCCCGACAGAGGCAGAATGGGAGTATGCTGCCCGTGGCGGACAACGTTCAAAACATCAGAAATACTCTGGTGCTGATGAAAATGGCAAGTCAGATTATTTTTGGTTCAAGGAGAACAGTCAATCTCTAAGCCATGAGGTCAAAACGAAACTACCTAACGAGCTTGAACTGTATGATATGAGTGGTAACATATCAGAATGGTGCGAAGACTGGTATTTCAACTCTTATGCAAACAATGGAGAAAGGGTTAATCCCAAGGGGCCTTCATCAGGGGTCGCCAAAGTTTATAGAGGTGGCAGCTGGGATGATAAGGCCATGAATTGTCGTGTTAGCAAACGGTTTAATATGAATCCAATTTTTAAAAATAAGCTGGTTGGCTTACGGCTGGCTGCTTCAAATATATAAGGGATATGAAAACTTACGATAAAGAACAGTTAAAGGCAATCAATGCCAATGGAGGCTACTACCTTGTGCTTGCCCCTCCGGGATGTGGAAAAACAGACATCCTATCTGAGCGTATTGTTAGGGCAAAGCAGCAAGGCGTAGGTTTTGAGGATATGTTGTGTCTGACCTTTACGAACCGAGCATCAAGGGGAATGCGCGACAGGGTTAGACAGAAAGTTGGTGAGGAAGCATGTAATATCTTCGTTGGAAACGTTCATAGATATTGCTCAAACTTCCTTTATAATAACGCATTGGTTCCAGAAAACTCATCCATTATCGATGAAGATGACTTGGCCGACATACTGCTGAGTTTCGACCCCACCCTATTCCTTAATAAGAAAGGCAGTCCTGACAAGATGAAGGTGTCCCTTGTTGATAACATCGACGCATACATCACTCAGCGTAAACTGAACCACCCCACTTCTGCCATCTTCCTGCCAGAACAGTTCGACCGTTATTATCAGATTGCTAAAAATGCGAACTTTGATCCCGAAAAGGTTGGACTTATGAACTTTATGGTAAAGTATGCATTGCTCTATCATCAATATAAAACGGAACGAAACATTATCAGTTTCTCTGATATCCTGATATTGGCATATGAAGGCTTGCGTAAAGACACAGCGCATGAATACAAGCGATACAGTTGGATTCAGGTGGACGAGGTTCAGGACTTGAATGCCTTGCAAACAGCCATCATTGATGAACTGCTTGACAAATCACGGGATTATACTGTCATGTATCTTGGAGATGAACAACAGGCTATTTTCTCTTTCCTTGGAGCAAAACTCGGTCAATTACAACTATTGAAACAAAGGTGTGCTGGCCATATTATGACACTTGGCACAAACTATCGATCACCCCAATATCTACTCGACATATTCAATACCTATGCAGAGAAGGAACTTGACGTAGATCCGTCGTTATTGCCTCAATCAACTCGTGACGTCGAGCATGAAAAGCTTGATCTCATTCTCACAGGCAATCCTTCAATAGAAGATGAGGATGAACGCATCACCAGAATGATAGAATACTATCTTCGGTATGATGATGAAAGAGTGGCCATCCTTGTACCAACCAACGATGCAGCAGACAGAATTAGCGAGAAACTAAATAGCGAGGGCATCACTCACTTTAAGATTTCAGGTACAGACATGTTCAAAACGAAATCTTACAAGACCCTCTCATCGTTCTTTTGTGTCAATGCCAACGACTTTAATAATCTGGCATGGGCAAGACTCCTTCATGGTATTGGAGCTATCAGGACTGGTGCAAGTGCCAGAGGTTTCCTTGCTAAACTGAAGAACCTGATGATGACACCTTCCGACCTGTTTACGGAGAAGTCGTATGTGGCTCGATTCAATGAAGATTACGAAACCAAGGAGTTCGTGTTCTTTGACACGGAAACTACGGGACTCAACGTTTTGGAAGATGATATTGTGCAGATAGCGGCTTTCAAGGTGAACAAAGGGCAAAGAGTTCCAGACTCTGATTTCGTAATCTTCCTACATACAGATAAAGAGATACCTGCAAAGCTTGGTGACATCGAGAATCCTCTATTAGAAGCGTATTCAAATAATCCGCATTATAGCAGAGCCGAAGGATTGCAGATGTTCATTGATTATATCGGTAATTGTCCCATTCTCGGTCACAATGTAAACTACGACTATAGGATTCTTCAGAAGAATGTAGAAAGAGAATTAAACGAGCAGGTTACTTATGACATATACGATTCCCTGCACCTTATCAAATGTGTAGAACCGAACCTGCGCATGTATAAGCTGGTATTCTTGCTGAAGGAACTGAAACTTGAAGGTAAGAACTCACATCTTGCCGACGAGGATATTGCAGCCACAAAAGCCTTAGTGGATTATTGTTATCAGAAATCCCAAGCCATAATCCCCCAGCAACAGGCATTCGTTGCACAAATCAAGGTGAAGAATGTCATTGCTAAGATGATGCCATTGCTGCCTCTTATTGAGAATCTTCAAGACCATTTATATCAGCCCGTCCAGACAATAGGCAGAACCATTGCAGACGAATTGATGACCATCTATGATGACATGGTATCTATGCAGTTGATTCAAGGGTTGGGCAATAAGTTCAATGTATTTCTCCAGTTTGTCCAGTCGGAATGGGTGGACTACGAGAATGAACAGACCATATTTGATGAAATCTGCAACCATATTAATGATATGACGGCCAGCATCAGCGAAGGTGACCTGGTAAATTCAGAAGATCTCATCCATGACCGTATCTTCATTATGACTGTATATAAGGGCAAAGGACTTGAGTTTGATAACGTGGTCATCTTAGAAGCCAATGATGGCACATATCCATACTTTACAGTCAACAAGATTCTGGCAGCACCATATCGCTATAAACCAGAGGAAGTGGCCCAGGCTGAGATAGACAGGAAGGAAGATGCCCGTAAGTTCTATGTGGCTTTATCACGAGCTAAGAAACGCTTATGTATCAGCTACACTGACCGTAATGCCTGGGGCTACCTTACCCGAATGACTCCATTCATGGATTGCATAGAGAAATATTTCATTACTGGACGTGCCAATTCGACTCCTAAGAAGCCTGCTGTGTCGGAACCAGAAAGGAAGGAGATTGTTCGCAGGAACATCAATGGTTCTGACATTACGTTTGCGCAGGATAAACTTATCTCATTTGAGGAAGATAGTCACACATACAATGTGATAGGGGCTGGCGAGATGAGACCAGTAAGCTCTGTGATAGCCATGTTCTTTGAACCTTTCAATGCAGAGGTTGTCAGCATCAGAAAGTGTCGTGGCGACTTAGTGGCAGCAGCTAAATTAAGGGAGGAATGGGATGCCAGAGGTGCCCTTGCAAGTCAGGCAGGAACATTCCTTCATAAACAGATTGAGAACTATCTGAACGACAAAACAGAACCACAGAACTTCAAGTGCGATGTGGAATATAACGGAAAGTACCTTCATCTGAATAAACGCATTGATATTTCAAAAGAATGGTCATTCTTTAAAGCATTTGACAAAGCCACGACTTATCAGCCATTCAGGACGGAATGGTGTATCTATGACAAGGAGGCTCGTATGGCCGGAACCGTTGATTTGATTTGTGCCTGTCCTGATGGTACATACGAGCTATACGACTGGAAGCGTAGCAACAAGGTTGATCCGAATGAGACCAATCAATGGTCTAAAGGCATCAATGGGTTGGAGCATCTTCCTGATACGTCATTTTATCATTACTGTCTTCAGC
>Ga0326512_10003289_pt1 | contig 11899 bp, 9 predicted proteins | sample 1_2617_0518_D_FD_203652 | JGI IMG/M metagenome (GOLD analysis project Ga0326512, IMG submission 203652) | Bovine rumen microbial communities from UC Davis, California, United States - 1_2617_0518 | ecosystem: Host-associated > Mammals > Digestive system > Stomach > Rumen | place: USA: California... | reverse complement strand
CGAAGGTGAGCCATGCCACAACCTTCTGTTCGCCCTTGTTTAGGCAAACCTTCACGTTAGGTTCATTCATCAGGAACTCCCCGTCAGGCATCTGTGGCTTTTCTATCTCTATATCCTTCGTCAGTTTCTCCAATTCCTTGCGGAAGTAGGCAGCCTTGTCAGGCACATCCTCAGGACATTTCAATTCCACACACGTCAGAGGACTCTTCCCCGAAGTGACATAGCGTTTACTCTTGCCAACCTTCTTCACATCCTTCTGACTCGGCACACCCTGTGCCTGAGGTTCAACCTCTATCGAACCATCCTCATAAATACGAGTATTCGACTTATACGACTTCTGTAATTTCCTACGCGGAGCAGCGGTACCCTGTACCTCTTTCTCCTTAATATTCTTTTCCATCTTAATTTAAATTTAAATTTAAGTCAAAGGTCTAAAGTCAAAGGTCTTAAACCCTTAAACTCTTAAACTTTTAAACTGCCTATAAACTTTACAAAGGTCTTTAAACTTTAACCGTTAACCGTTAAACGTTACACCATGCATATCTTATCCACATAAATTGTAGTTGCCTGCATCTGTTCCCCAGAGTTCTGGGATGTCCAGTTACGCACCACCATAGAACACTGCACCTTATAGAGGTGACTCTTATCATACGTCGGGCAGTTCACAGCCCTTTCGCCTGTTATCTCTCCGAGGAAGGTATCAAAACCATCCGCCATTTTCAAGGTAACAGCATTCATCACCTTCTGTTCACCAGTCTTCTTGTCGGTGTAACTCTTTGTTTGCAGAGCAGACTGCTCCAAAATTCTTACGATTTTTTCCATCTTATAAAAATATTATTAAGAATTTCATAAGCCATTTCCTTATATCCATTTCCTTAATAAATTTTGTCTAAGGTCAAAGGTCTAAGGCCAAAGGTCTTTAACCCTTAAACTCTTAAACCCTTAAACTTTTAAACTGCCTTTAAACTCTAAACTTTAAACTCTAAACTTTACCCGCTATGCATCCGTTTTTTCAACATGATCAAACAGATTCTGGAAACGTTTTCCAATCTCCTTCTTCAGCTGACTGGTGAGACAGAGCGTCTTCTCCTTAATCGGAATTTCTGCATTAACCTCTAAAGCCATGAAAAACCATGAAAGAATCTTATACATCTCCTCTGGCGCAAACACACCATCTATTTTTGCGAGAGTCACACCCGAAGCGCTATCCTCCTTTATTTCATAGAATAATTCTGCCTTCTCCTTATGGACATACACCTTCAAGCCCAAAGGTCTTTCATCCCACTTCATGCCGATTCTCCTCATACGGGAGACAGCTTCTGAACATGCCGAGACGAAAGACTTCCCCGGATGTATCATTGCCTTAGCCAACACCTTAGCAATCATTATTGAAGGGATAACCTCATCATCTACCCCCAGCACCATCAGCGGTCTGCTATGACTACCATCTCTATCAATTTCAATCAGCGCTTCAGCCTTTTCTCCTGGAGTGACATTCACCCAACGAGGCTGTCCCTCACTATCAATTCCTGCACAGATGCAGCGTACTACCTTTCCCCCAATGGGATGATACAAAAATGCTTTTGTCATAATCTTAAACTTTTTAAATAAATAATGTAATACACAGAGAACTTGGCGCCTTTATTCTCAAATTTCCGTTTGCAAAGGTACAGAGAATATTAAAGCACATAGGAGTTCTTCCGCCGCTGCAAATGCTATTTTTGCAACAACGGAAAAAACAAAGGGATTTTCACCAAATGGCAAAAATCCCTATATCAAAATATTATATTTTTCCGTCACTCAAACAGGGTTTCACCCCTGATGACGGATTTTAGTATCGAAAGCCGGTCCATTATACTGTCCCCTTCACTATTTTTATAGTCAGTAATGCTGGGTGTGTTCTCATGTTCTTTGTATAAATAGGGTGCAAACCCCTTTCCCTCCAAATCTATTTGCACCACCTTATTTATGATACTAAGACATATCCAGTAGTAGTCTTTCATCTTCCCGAAGTCCTCTGATGTATAATTGCCTTGCAGATGGCTCTCATCCATTGTGCCAAACTTATTCCCTAATAGTTTGCCAGTCCAATCTGTCAGCGTTTTTTGGTCTTTTATTTGTTTATCGTTTTTAAGATATTTGTTGTTGATATAGTCCCTCATCTGAAGACCATTTCTGCTGTCGTTATATACTAACCCCAAATCCTGCATAGCCATTTGCAGGGCTGCATACTGATAGTTGTGATTGAAATCCACATACTTTCCGATGGTAGCAGTCAAAAGGAATGCCAGTTCCTGCGAGGCACGATTCACAAACAGGTTCTTGTATTCTTCATCAGCTGGTTTCAACAAGTCAAAACTTTCTATATGTTGACGTACTATATGATAATGCCGTACAAAACAGAAATGACGTGCTAAATCCTCTATAGTCAGTTTGTCCCTATTTTCTACTATATAGCCTGCTGGCCGTTCTCCTGACAAAAACCATTCATTTAGTTTTGCTGTCATTTTGAAGTCGTGGGGGTCGGTGGCTTCTCTTTCCAAGTTTTCTAAAAACATTTCGAAGGTTTCCTTGTCGTTTCTATTATTGCAAAGAACCACATATTCTTTCGCTCTACTTTTCAGTCTGTTCTTATCATCCTTCCACATCAGTTCCTCATACTGTTTTTCCAATTCCTTCAAGCGCTTATCCTGGTTGTCACAATCTTCTTTTAATTTCAGATAGTCATCTTCAATTAATCTAAGCGTCTTCCCAATTTGTTCCAAGCCATCTTCTATAATTTCACACATCAGTGGAGCATTATCCATCAAACCTATTCTCGTTTCAAGAAAATCAAAATTATCATCTTCTGATGTGCGGATAGTCAGGTCGTAGTCGGTATCTTCTTTCAGGGCTATTTCAGTAGGGTCGGTAATGGGGCGACTTTGATTATCAAGATTATGAAAGATAGGAGCACCTTTCAGTTCCTCCTGCCATATCTTGTGTAGATTCTCAATCTTACGGGCAAAGTCGGTATAGTCTATACGAAAGGGGTCAAGCAAGTTTTTCCTTAACAGAGCAGCTACGGTACGCATATTTGCCGCTATCTGTCTTACTGCTGCTGTCATTGCCAACAAAAGAGCCGCACGTTCCGTACAGGTTATGTGAGGATATAGGTCAATAATTCTTTTACCCATATCAAGAACATGATTTAATTTTCTCTCAATGTTCTCCTGATCGTTTGTTGTCATTTAGTGAATTGGGATTCGAAAAGAGAAAACGTAGAGGCGGTAGTCACCTGAAGCCAGTACAAAAGGCTCTGGTATCGCCCACTAAGATAGCAACAAGTCTTGCCGCCCTACGCTATATCAGCATAGGCGTCATTACTCGTCACCGTTTCTTAGTTGTGATTTGAATTTACCAGATTCTTTGTGACAACGAAACTTTTATGACGCTATAATCAGTCTCTTATCTGTTAATAATACGTTTTATTTCTCGTTTTATTGTTTTACGCCTTCAATTTATCTATCTCTTTCATTAATTGTTCTATCTTCGCCACGATGCGTTTCTGCTCGGCATGAGGAGGTATTCCAATTACCAAGTTATAGAACACATCTTTATTCAAATGAGGGATAGCTGCGCCCTTCTTAGAATTCCGCAGCAAATCCTTATTTGCCTTAATGAAATAAAGTACATAAGGGAGATATAAAACTCCAGTAACCCATAGTTGCTTGAAGGTACTTCCCATATATCCATCACAAGGAACAGTAAATACCTCACCAGAGTTTTCGCCATCAACCAAAATAATGTTGTCGTTCTGATGAACAAATTTTCCTTTTGACAATTTCTCCCCAGCAGATTTCCCTCTTAAGAACTTGGCATCTAAACATACAAATTCACCTTCGCGTTTAGTCCCATCTATAAGGCTTGTAACAAATGGCAGTTTAACATACTCCCATCCTTCAATTATCTGTTGGGGTATTTCATCTTCCTCAACTGCAATTTCTTCGAGGTCTTTCTTCTTAAGCTTACCTTCCTTCACCAGTCTTGCTTTCTCCTTACGGATTTTATCAAGTAACACTGATGCAGGCTCATCGTTGGGGTCTTGCGGTACAAGACGGCCTTCTATGGCCTCTTGAAGGATACTCTTCTTTAACTTCTCTGGCAGTTCTTCATTCAGTTTGTCAAGAGATTCTTGAGCCTTGCCGTATGCTTCAACCTTGGGCAGCAACTCTTCTATCTTTGCCACAATGCGTTTCTGCTCTGCGAGAGGCGGAAGGGGGAATAGGACATTATCTATGGTGGAAAATTTAATTGCGTTTAACGCAACTCCATATGATTTACAAAATGACTGAAAATATAATGTTTTAAAAAAAAGAAATATGAAGTCGCTATTTATCCGCCCTTCATCATATGGTATTATTCGAAACAGATTATTCGCCAAAATGCCATCAAGACCTCTACATGGTAGTCCGGGTGTACCGTATCTCAACATAACAATATCAGTAGATTTTACGTGATAACGTTCACCCGGGTCATCAATGAATCTTGGAGGTTCCGTTCCTTGGGTATAATCTATAATTCTTAAAAATCTAACTTGACCTTCTTTCTGTGTTTCTGATTGTAACTCTTTATCGATTTGAATTCCTTGTAAAAAATGAAATAAAAATTTTAAATTCACCCACTCCCAACTCTCAGGAATCTTAAAGGGTATCTCATCCTCCGTAATAGGAATCTCTACGAGGTCTTTCTTTTTGAGTTTTCCTTCCTTCACCAGTCGCCTCTTCTCTGCTCGTATTTTATCAAGCAAAACAGATGCTGGCTCATCGTTGGGGTCTTGTGGAACAAGGCGCCCCTCGATGGCTTCTTGCAGTATGGAGTTGCGTAACTGTTGTGCGTTCATGTTATCTATTACCTTCTTTCTTCTCGAAGCAAATTGTTTGTTTTACTATCATAAACTTTTACTACGGTTATCTTACCTTCACCATTACACTCTTGACATTTTTCTTCGAAATATTTGCTGCCTTCGCAAGTGTCACATATTTTATTTCTCTTGCCACTTTCGTTAGTTGGAACATTACGATATCCATTTCCCCAACAGTCTTCACACATAACTTTGCCGTCACTACAATATCCACATTTTACGATCCTGTTGCCGTTGCATGCAAAACACCGTATCAGTCCTCCTCCACCGCAATGTGTACATTCTGTTGTACCGACATATGGTAATGAGATTACTCCATTACCCTTGCAAATATCGCATGTTCTTACTCCTCTGCCAAAGCATTCTTCGCAATTACGTCTATCAGTTCCATTACATTTTGCGCAAATAAAAAAACCTCTCCCGCCACAAGAACTGCATGCTTTACGTTCAGTACTCTCTTCATAATAATACGAATATGCTATTCCTGTTCCATTACAATTAGAACAAGGTATCTTTCTGACACCTTCCCCATCACAATTATCACATCTTTTTGTTTCAGTTATTTCATATTCTCCATCATTAGTGGAACCATTATTGGAACCATTATTGGTACGTGTGCTACAAGACATACCCATGAAAACAGATACTATGAGAATAAGGTTGATTTTCTTGTCAAATATCATATTAATACTATTTTATTTTTAAACCTAAAATACTTTGAATCTCAGTCAGTGTCTTTTCAATCTTGCTGTCGAGGGCAGAACGCTCCTCATGATATTTCTTCAGCAGCTCTTCAGGACGCAGCACTTCTTCCTCTTCCTTGGGGAACTTACATTGGTCGAAGTTGCAACCAATTTCCATTAACTCCTGTGCTGTGAAAGAACGACTTTTCTCACCATCCTCCAACACCTGTCGGTTCTGCCACCATTCGTTTACCACGTCGAAGTGCTGATTCAGGATGGGACGCGTCTTAGAGAAATGCTTGTAACCCTCTGGCATATCCATACGATAAAACCATGTTTCACAAGTCTTATATCCCTCTGGGGCACCTTCTGCACGTTCGTTATTGAAGAACAGAATATTGGTGGCAATACTCGTATAGGGTGAGAACACACTACCAGGCAGACGGATAATGGTATGAAGATTGAACTCTTGCAATAGGCGTTTCTTGATAGCCAATTTGGCGCCATCTGTACCGAACAGGAATCCGTCAGGTACCACCACACCAGCGCGACCACCTCTATTCAGTCGCTGCATAATCAGCACCATAAAGAGGTCTGCTGTTTCCGATGAACGATACTCTGCCTTGAAGTTCATCTTCGTGTGAGTATCGGTTGCACCTCCGTACGGGGGATTCATAGCAATAGTATCCAGTTTTCCTTCCTCCTGATACTCGCTCATGTTCTTACCCAAGGAATCCATGTGGAAGAACATCGGGTCTTTGATGCCGTGTAGCATGATATTCGTTACACCCAGCAGATAAGGGAAAGGCTTCCATTCCTGCCCCATCACTGATTGCTGGAACAACTCTTCATCCTTGGCTGTATTCTTCTGCTTTTCCAAATACTTCAATGTGGAGATGATAAAGCCACCTGTACCGGCTGCTAAGTCACCCATCATTTCGCCTAACTTGGGATCAAGATGCTCTACGGTGAAATCCGTAAGAGGACGTGGGGTGTAAAACTCACCGGCATTGCCTGCCGCCTGAAGGTCTTTCAGCAGCGTCTCATACATATCGCCAAACTGATGACTCTCTTCTGAGTCAAGCAGGTCAACGGCATCTATCTCGTCTATCATCTGACGCAACAAAACGCCGTTCTTCATGTATTGGTTCACCTCACCGAATATATCATAGACGACAGCCTTATGACGAGGTGTGTCACGAGTCACCTTGATGCCCTCAATGTAGTCAGGGTTATCAATCATTTTGCCGTTCTCATCTTTGATGCTCTTCATGCCATAGTCCATGCCTTTTAGCACACGGAAAAGTTTGTCATTGATGAAATCCAGCAAAGCTTGACCTGTCAGCGTGTCATTCTTCTCTTTGCCATCTTCATCCTTTGAAGGTGCCCAATTACGCCAGCGGAGTGGTTCGGGGATGATACTTTTAAAGTTGTCTTCCTCCAGTTCCCAATCCTCTTCTGCTGCATCATATACTTTCAGAAAGAACATCCATACCATTTGCTCTATACGCTGTGCATCGCCATTGATGCCTGCATCTTTGCGCATGATGTCCTGTAGTCGTTTTACTAAGTTTCCTACTGCCATTATATTTAATAATATGTTATATGTCTTATTTCACCTTTTACTACCCTATCATTGATTTTACATTTTCGTGAAGTCCAATTGCCATGAGAATCGAGTTCGTAATCAGAATAGTATCTAACAATGTCTTCAGACCCTGTTGCTGATAATTCTCCTTCTTTTTCTATTATTATCATTCCTCTTTCATCGTAAGTATATTCATGTATCGTCATATATGTCATACCAAACAATTCTCCATTTTCATTTTTTCTATGTAATCTACCATTTTTATATACATATTCAGTTCCATTTGAACCTTTAATGATTTTTTTTAAAACATTCCCTTCATAAATAACCTTTTCTCCTTTATTAGGAATATATTTTCCGTTTTGTGTAAAAGAATATTCACCAACAGTTGTGCCTAACATAGAAGACATGTCACCGGCAAGAAAACTTAAGACAGAGCCGTCACCTATTGCGGATACCGTACATGACTTAACTTTACCTTTTAAATCAAAAGCTGTGCAATCGGTTAATCTGGAGGTTGATGAAGAGGCAGCAGTTGAAACAGGCTTCGGTTTCGTAACTCTTATTTTCGACACTTGTTGTCCTAATTGATTGCATTCGCCTTTATATCCATCCATGGTGTAGGCGAAGCGCTTATTGAAGGTCTTAAAGTCACCTATAGAAGTATAGCCACGATTTGTATCAATGATGACTTTGCCTGTATAGTTCATTACACCCCAAAATCCATTGAGTTTATACTTCAAATATCCAGTTCCAGCAGACTCCAATGCGTCCATTTCACAAGGAACAATTATTTTTCCATGAGAGTCTATAAAACCGAGTTTATTGTTACTCTTCATTATATGATATCTATAGTCTCCAAGAAAGTTTGTGCTTAAAGTTATATCATAATTGTGATTTGATTCACAATACATTAAATCACTATGCTTCTCGTAATTAAACATGCTGTATTCACTATAGTCTATCTCTTTTTTATATAGTTCTCCATCCTGCCCTCTTTCATATGTAAGGATCTTACCGTTTTCACAAAATATTATATAATCTCCAATATCAAACCTTTTCCCATTTAAGTCATAATAACATTCCCAATTTTCATTATTTTGTACTACAAAATAAAACGGACCGCTACGATTATGCTTATAATCATCATAAAATCTAGTAAAACATACCATTTCATATTTTGGTGGAATCACAACAGCCCCCATTGCATCCAACATTCCTTTTTTTCCATCTTTCTTTATATACCAACATATTCTGTCTCCTTCCGATTCTAAATACACACTACTGTATTTTTTATCAGTAGATATTATACACTTACCATCACAAGTATAAATTCCCACACAGTCATCTTTATCACGAACATAAAAGAAATGTCCCACTTGTTCGTACTCTACCCTTTTATACTTAAAGGGTACAATCTCTTTCCCTGTTATTGATTTAACCCCTTCCAAATTAAGTTCTTTATTTGATAGTTTTACAAATGCGAACCCATCTTTATAAACTAACAAATTTTCTTCATATTTTGATTGGGGTTTAGCTTGCACATTTGTTTTCTTAACTGGTACACGTTTTTTTGTCTGTGCATTAACGTTAATGCAGCAAATTCCCAATGTCAGTATAAGAATAAACAATGTCCTTTTCATATCATCTATCATTTTAGTTATTTATGCTTCTTTATATAGTTCATTTTCTAAATCTTTAACCGCCTCGTTATATTCTTCGGGACTCTTAAAGATGCCCTTCATGATACGAGGGCGCTTGGCTATCTGGGCAAAGGGGTTCAGGCTCAGAATCTGCGGGTTTTCAATGTTCGTAACACCTACTTCTCCATATTTCTCCATAAGTCCCTCTATCACCTTACGGGCATTGCCCTCATATTTGGCCAGATAGTTACGTTTCTTAACTCCTTCAATACGCTCCTTACGAGTCAGGGGCTTCTGGTCAAAGGCTACATGACAAACAATGTCAAAGTCATCACAATCTGCCAAAGCAGGATTCTCTTCTCTGACGGCATCCAACAGAACATTGTTTTCTTCCAACTCTTCAATGATGGCTTGTTTTTTGTCGGCTTGTGCCCAAGCTCCTCGGAAAGCATCAAGTGTGGGATATTGCTTCTTGATGGCTTTGCGGGTGAAGTCGGTGAGACGTTCTGTAAAGAGAGTCTTGCCATCCTCACCAAGGAACTGCACTACCTCGTGAACTATTTTTATTTCCCTGCCATCAACAAATAATTTCTTGCGATGGTCTGAAGTAGGCTTAGGCTTGCCTTCTTTTCCGCCTTCTTTGTTTCCAGCATCTTTGTTACCATCGTTTCCGTCTTTAGTAACATCGCCATAGTCCCTTATAGGTGCTTCATCATCATCAAAGCCTTTCTCAAATAGCAGTGTTGCTCCTCGGAAGTCCAGAATCTCAAAGTTCATCTTTTCCTTTTTCTCAAAGATTCGGGTGCCTCGACCTATCATCTGCTTAAAGGTTGTGGGGTTGTTTACCTCCTTATCAATAACAATCAGTCCACATGTCTTGCAGTCAACACCTGTTGTCAGCAAATCACTTGTAGTGGCTATTACTGGGCAAGGTTCGTATGGGTCTATGAAGTTATCGAGCAGAGACTTTCCCACTCTGTCGTCACTGGTGATACGCACGATATAATCAGGATACTTTTTTACCATATCCTGATTCATCGCTATCAATAGTTCTCGCATGATGGCGGCTTCTTCCTGATCGGGACAGAACACTATGGTTTTTGTCATCCTGCCTACTACCTTCATCATTTGAGTTATTCTATAAGCTACGACCTTTTGTCTCTCTGAAATATGTATCTCTCTTCCAAAACTGTTTCTTGTGTATATGCTATTTTCAAGTTCATTGCCAAAGAGGTCTTGTTCTCCTTCTTCTGTCACATAGCCTTCCATATCAACATTGATGAAAGACTTGGTGACGCGATAAGGTGCCAAATAGCCGTCGGCAATACCTTGCTTCAAAGAATACTTAAATACAGGTTTGCCAAAGTATTCATAGTTGTCTGCACCTTCTATACTCTTGGGTGTTGCTGTCAAACCTATCTGCGTGGCTTTGTCAAAGTAGGTCAGAATCTTGTGCCACTCCTTATCCTCGTTGATACTTGAACGGTGACACTCGTCAACGATTATCAAGTCGAAGAAATCCTTTGCATAGCTTTCGTATGGCTGTTTCTCGCCTTCTTTCAGCTCCTTCTCATTTTTCACCCACTGCCCGTAGAGACTCATATAAATCTCAAAGCCACTCTCGGCACTCTTCCCCTGAACCTTCGACATCACCTTGCGGAAGGGTTTGAAGTCTTGACGCATAGTTTGGTCTATCAGGATGTTGCGGTCTGCCAAATATAGGATACGTTTCATACGTCCTGAGGCGTGCAGACGGTGAATAATCTGGAAGGCAGTATAGGTCTTACCTGTACCCGTTGCCATCACCAACAAGATTCGGTTTTTGCCACATGCCACAGCCTCTATCACCTTATTTATGGCAATACGTTGATAATAGCGTGGTGGATAGCTGTCGCTATCGCTATAATATGGGATATCAAGCAATTGAGCACCTTCTTCTGTGAGGTTCATATTGTCATACATCCATTGGCGATGACGCTCTCTGAGTGCTAAAGGAGTCGGGAACTCGTCCATTGTGAAGGTTCTTTCTGCGCCTGTGTTCATGTCGTGTTCCACAAACAGTTCTCCATTCGAAGCGTATGCAAAGGGCACATCAAGGTCGTGGGCGTAGTCAATAGCCTGCTGTATGCCATCGGCTGGGGCATGCTTTCTATCCTTTGCCTCGACAACTGCTATGGGGTAGTTGTCCTCTGTATATAGCAAGTAATCTACCCTCTTTCCACGTTTACGATGCTTCAATGAGCCTTGCACAACTATTTGACCAGCGGTATAGGGAAATTCTAACCGCATATGGTACTTATCCCATCCTTTATCTTCCAGCGCCGGCTGAATGTAGCGGGATTTTATGTCTTCCTCACTTAAATGAAGGTCTGCAAATGTCGCACTTTGTACTGCCATATATCTTGTTTTTCTAATTTCTGTCTTTTCAAAAACCTCGCTATTCTCACGAACCGCGAGGGGGTGGTTAACAATTTTAATTTAATTTTTTATAATGAAAAATTCTTTTCCACAGCAGGGCTGTGTCAAATCAGAATCAGTTTTAATATTTTACATGCGTCTCTCCCTCCCATTCCGAGTTGATTTTTATTTCTGCACCATGGGTGCATTGTTCTATCTTGTCATCGATTGAGGTATAGTACGGGTGGTCTTGGGCATCTGGATGGGCTTCCAAATACCAATTGAATTTATATGTAAAGGCTTCTACACTATCAGCAGTCTGATATTGTAGGGTCTTTGACTCTTCATAAAGGTCTTCAATGGTGTATTCTGCCTCTTCATCTTTATTGCATGAAGAGAAGAGGCACAACAGAACGAGGCCTAACCATACGGCGGCCTTGCCTCCTCTCATCAGAGAGAAAGCAGTCTTAATGTAACGTATTGATAATAAGGATTTTAGCCTATAGGGGGGGTAAATCTTGAGCCGTTTCCGAGATGCTCTGTGAGCATAGCAGGGCTAAGGTCTCGCATCAGGGTGAAGGCGAACCATTTCTTGCCAAGGTCCTTGATACTGGCTCCTATGTGATAAACCTCTTCGTCTATAAGCAGGAAGCGGTCGTGTGCCTTATTGAACTGCTTTACAATG
>Ga0326512_10003287_pt1 | contig 11902 bp, 9 predicted proteins | sample 1_2617_0518_D_FD_203652 | JGI IMG/M metagenome (GOLD analysis project Ga0326512, IMG submission 203652) | Bovine rumen microbial communities from UC Davis, California, United States - 1_2617_0518 | ecosystem: Host-associated > Mammals > Digestive system > Stomach > Rumen | place: USA: California... | reverse complement strand
AGGGCATTGCCCGGGAGGGCGGTCACGTGATTATCAGCAGTCTGGAGCATAATTCTGTGATTCGTCCGGTGTACGCACTCGCAAAGAGCAAAAAAATTCAGTACAGCATTGCGGAAGTATCGCCGTCCGATGCGCAGACACTCGAAAATTTTGCAAGATTAATCCGGCCGGATACGAGAGCCATCATCTGCATGATTGCAAGCAATGTGACGGGGCAGGTTCTTCCCTGGCGGAAGATTGGCGCACTCTGTCAGGAAAAGAAGATTTGCTTTATTGCTGATGGCGCACAGGCCTGCGGAGTGCTTCCGATAAATCTCAAATCAGATAATATCAATATTTTATGCACGGCAGGGCATAAAGGGCTTTATGGCATCACAGGGACGGGACTGCTGATTTCGGACGGAGCGTTTGCCATTCCTCCGCTGATGCAGGGCGGTTCAGGGAGTCTGTCCAGTCTGCCCGAAATGCCGGATTTTCTGCCGGATGCACTCGAAGCCGGAACGATGAGTGTCATTGGAGCGGCATCCCTGAGAGCCGGGGTCAATTTTGTGAAGAAAAAGGGCATTCAGAACATTTTCCGGTCAGAGACGGCCATCTGTGAGCGGTTCTGTCAGAGGCTTGAAAAAATGCCTGATGTGATACTCTACCGGGAACCGGGCGCGGATTATGTCCCGATAGTGTCATTCAATATCAGAAACAGGCGGTCGGAGGAAGTCGCTTCTGAACTGGGAAAGCAGGGCTTTTGTCTGCGTGCCGGACTGCACTGCGCACCATTGGCACATTACGCATTGAAGACGACTGAAATCACAGAGGGGACTGTCCGTTTTGCGCCGTCAGTCTTTTCGGGGATGCAGGAAACTGACAGACTTTGTGACAGCATCAAAAAATTAGTGTAATGCTATTGCAAAATTGCAGATTTTGTATTATAATAATAGATACCGGGGAGTTTTTCTCCGGTATCCGGAATTTTTCATGAAAGGAAGTGCAGACCGTGTCAGGCGTAACGAATATTCTTGAATCGATTTATAGTGTGGCGCGTACCATGAATCCGGTTGATTTCGTGGATATTGCACTGCTTTCGTATATTATTTATTTTTTCCTGAAGCTCATCCGGGAGACCCGTGCCGGACAGCTGTTCAAAGGCATTGCCTTTCTGCTGATAGTATATCTGATTGGCAAGTTCATTGAGCTGAAAGCCATTACTTATATTCTTGAGAGAGTATTTGACATTGGCATTCTGGCGATTTTAATCATGTTCCAGCCGGAAGTCCGCAGGGCAGTTGAAAAATTAGGACATTCCCGGCTCGGATTGAGCAGTATTCTTGCATCATCGACACGGGAAGCTACCATTGCCAAATGGTCAAAGGCCATTGATGCGGTATGCGATGCCTGTGAAGAGTTCAGTCCTGCCAAAACGGGAGCGATTATCGCGATTGAACGGCAGACAAGGCTTGGCGAACATATCGAGGGCGGTGTTGAACTCAATGCCGAACCGAGCAAAGAATTATTAGGGGCGATTTTCTTTCATAATGCCCCTCTGCATGATGGAGCAGTCATCATGCGTGACGGGATGATTCTTGCCGCGGAGTGCTTTTTCCCCATGCCCCAGAAAGAGGCATTTATCAATAAAAAGCTTGGTTCCCGGCACAGAGCCGCCATCGGCATGAGTGAGAATTCTGATGCCATTATCATTGTTGTTTCCGAAGAAACCGGACAGATTTCATTTGCCGAGAACGGTACACTCATCCGCGATTTGAACCGCGACACACTGCATGACCTGCTGACGGACAAGCTCATCCCCAAACAGCAGGATACCAAAAAAATCCCGTTCATGCCCATACGGCTTCCCGGTCAGAATCATCAGGAAAGGGGCGATGCACAGAATGAAAAAAACCCATGATGCTCAGAATTTTGTAGAATCACTTTTCAATACAAGGCCGTTTTCGATAGCGTTTTCGATTCTGTGTGCTATTTTGATTTGGTTTGCCGTGTCCATGACGGCTTACAAGACAACTCATGCGACATTCAATCATGTTCCGGTGTCGCTTGACCTGGCCGGAACGCCTGCCGAGGCAAATGGCCTGAGTGCCGTTTCCTGTGATGTCGAATATGTCAATGTCGAAATCGAGGGAAACCGTACCCAGATTGGCCGGCTTTCTCCGGAGGATATTCATGCATCCATCCGGACGGGCAATATCAATACGACAGGGGAATTTTATTTTGAAATCACCGTGGAATCGGATAAGAATATTTCATTTACGGCATCCAAGATTTCTCCGGAACATGCTACCGTCCGGCTGGACAGAATCGAGACGAGGAGTTTTGATGTGACAGCTTCTTTTCCGAATGTGCATGTCACTTCCGGCCATGCGCTTGATAAGGAAGACGTTCTCTGCGAACCGTCTTCTATCGAAATTACGGGACCCTCTGAGCAGTTGAGCGAAATCGCTAAAGTAGATGTTTATTCAGACAAGGCTCTTGAAATCGACAGCATGTATTCCCTGTACAGCAATGAAGTCCGTCTGTATACCGAAGAGGGCGCGCTTTTGGATGATGAAAGTCTGGAAATTCCGAATGTGAATTTTCAGATTACCATTCCGGTGCTGACACAGAAAGAACTCCAATTGACTTATGATATTCGTAATACGCCCAATGGCTTTGATTTGGACTGGCTCCGGGAACGGCTCGAACTGTCAGAAGAAACGATTACACTGGCCTCCCAGACAAATACCGTTTTTGCCGACCGTGACACATGGAGCGTGGGCTATATCAAGCTGAATGAAATCGGTCTTGATTTCACAACGGATTTTATTATTTCTTTAGATGAGGATTATATCAATCAGAGCGGATTCCAGCAGGTGACACTCACCCTCGATAATGAGGGGCTGGCCTCCCGGGAATTCAAAGTCAGCAATGAAAATATTTCTGTGATTAATGCGCCCCGGAATTATGATTATAATATCATCACGCGGAGCATGACCATCACTGTGATTGGCGACAAGACGGAGCTGGAAAATCTCAGCACACAGGATATTATCGTCAATGTTGACCTGCTGAATTATGATATTCTGCAAAGTACGTCATTCAGCGCGGATGCAACAGTCTCGTTCTATAATCAGTCAAAATTATGGTCTGTAGGAAATTACAAAGTCGCTCTGAATTTCACGGAACAGGAAACCGAAGCGACAACATAATTCATGGCTGAAACGTAAAAAATGCCCCGGTTCTCGCTGAGAACCGGGGTTTTCTGTCAGTCATTCCGTTTTGTGAGTGCAATCCAGTTGAGGATGTTGTCTAAAGCTAATTTTCCGTTTCCGACATTGCAGTGATTTCCGGCCTGTTCCTGCTCCGTAAAGAGGCGGAATGTCAGGGATTTGACATTTTTCAGCAGGCTGATTTCATTTCCGACTATCCGGTAGGGAATGAAATGGTCAGCATTTGCGCCGATAATCAGCATATCCTGTGTGATGCGCTCTGCGACAGGAGAAATGTCATATAATTTGAGTTTCCGGGCATAGTCATAAGCATCCTCGGCTTCATAGGCGTAACAGCCGTGTTTGAGACCCCAGTCAACAACGGGCATTTTCTCGGCAATCTTCCCATAAGCGAAATTGATGACCGGACGGGCATGGAGATTCATCAGCAATTCCGTTGCACACCGGACGGGTGCTGTCTGATTGGCTAACATGGTATCATAGAAGCAGGGGAAAATTGACCATGCTACCACGCGTTTGATGCGCTTGTCAAAGGCGGCGGCTCTCGGCGCAAGATAACCGCCGAGTGAAACTCCGATGATAGTGACATCATCTAATTTGAGCGCATTCAGCAGAGCCGTGACAGGCCGTTCCCATTGGTGGGTGAAATGAATGTCCTGCTCCCGGATGACACCGCCCTGACCGGGACCCTCGAAGCAGTAGACCTCATAGCCCTGTTTCTGTAGATATAACAGGGAAAATAAAAATTCTTCAAAATAAGAATCATTTCCGCCATGGAGCAGAATGACATCCTTTCCGGGTTCGCCCTCATGGATTCCCCCTAAGATACGGCCATTTTCATCCATAGGGCGCACATGCATGACGGGCAGTTTCATGAGTTTTCCATATTCGGTGCTGACAGTGACGGAAATTTTCTCAATAAACGGATATTTTCCTCCGGAGACATCCGTCACACGGAAATAATCCTGATAATACGCGTAAAATAATTTCGTTGCCAGCCGGTAATATTTCAGTTTATCGGGGTCGCCGTCAAACATGAAAAATTCACTCATGCGGTAATAGGCAATGGCATTCCCGAAGCGTTCTTCTCTGAGAGCCTCGTCTCCGAGCTGAATCAGATATTTTTTCCAGTCATCACTGGTATGGATTTTATCGGCGATTTTCTGGACATCCTCGAGCCGGCCGCCGTCCCAGTTAATCAGCCTGTTGAGCTGATAGTCGAAATTCCGTTCAGGATTCAGCTTGTAAACGCCTTTCGGGATTGTAAATCCCTGTGAAATGTCATATTTCTTCATGACAAAAGCTCCTTTCAAAATTTTTGAGTATGTTTCTGAGTGAAATATCCAGACGGGCATCACAGAATTTCCGGATATGCGCGGGAATATCATGATAAAAGGCCTCTGCAATTCCTCCGGCGATACAGGCCATTGTATCGGCATCACCGCCCAGAGATACGGCATTCCGGACGGCGGATTCATAATCATGAGAATCTAAAAACGCGGTAACAGACGGCGGTACGGAATATTCAGCACCGGAATCAAAGACGTAATATTCACGAATATCATCAATATGATAATGCAAATCATACCGGAATTTCTTCATGATGAAATCCCGGATTTGATTTTTATCATATCCGTGCCGGGCAAGCCATACCGCCGAAGATACGGCCTTTGCACCTGTGACGGCTTCTCTGTGATGGTGCGTATAATAACAGCTTGCTTCTGTCTGGAGCAGGACTTGTTTCAAATCGTCATAAGCATAGCCGATGGGAACGGCTCTCATCGCGCCCCCATTGGCAAAACTTCTCTGTTTTGTGATGCTGATGAGGGATTTTTCTTTTGCCCAGGACTGAAACATCTGACCGTATCCGGCGTGAGGATAGCGCGAATAATATTGCTTATACTGCACGGCATATTCAAGAGCGCGTTTTTTTATCTGAAACCGGCTGATAGTTTCGGGATTTGCCAGAATCGCACTGCATACGGCGCATGTCATGACGGTATCATCCGTGAAAGTACTATGTTTTTGAAACTCGAAATCATAATCTTTTGTGCAGTGATTTTCATAATAAGACCCGATAATATCGCCGTAAACTGCGCCGAACATCAATGCCCCTTGGGAATCCGCTCAAACTGGTCTTTTTCGGAACCCAAATCCGCACGGAGCAAATCAATGAAGGCAATCCCTAAGGGGATGAGCGCGAACCAGACACCGCGCCCGGAAAACTGTCTGCAAACAACAGTCGATGTCACCCCTCCGGCCACAAATAACGCCAGCATCCCGATGTGAAAGCCCATCCGGCGGAAATGTGCGTTTTCTTTATGCCGGACACCCTTTGTAAAGAAGACACCTACCTGTCGGATATGATTTGTGCAGAATGTCGTTGCCATGGGGATGCCATCGGCCTGACGGAATGTGTTATACTGCATGGAGCAGATGAAGTTCACAGCAATCTGTGAAATCTGAAACGGCGCACTGTCGGGGATGAAGCCCAATATCACCACAACAAGCATTTCAATCAGAATGAGGAACGTATCCCAGCGCATGAAATGAAATTTCTTGATGCGTTCCGCGGCTTCTTCGGAGATGACCGCGCCCAGGAAATAGGCAGTTATCGGGATGATTAAGTAACCGGCATGTTGCCAGTCACCGGAACCGAGAGCCATTGCTAACAGTACGAAATTCGCGGTCTGTGCGTTGGCGAATACCCCCCCGCGCACGGAGTAGGTATATCCGCCGAAAAATCCGCCGATATACATCAGGATGGCTAAAATCCACCAGCGTTCGCACTCTAAGAATTGATTTTTCTGTTGGTTTTCCTGCTTCATGCTATTTCACCCTTTCAGAATTTATTATAGCATATTCTGATAAAAAATGCAAGTATTTCTTGACATTCGGCTGATTTTGTGCTATACTGTAAAAAAATCATGCAAGGCAGGTGAAACATCATGCAATATATCACAGATTTGGATTTTCAGATTCTGTATTGGATTCAGGAGCATCTCCGGAATGGGGTATTTGATGCAGTCATGCCATATATTACGCATTTGGGGAGTGCAGGAATCATCTGGATAGTGACGGCGTTCATCATGATAACAAGCAGGAAATACCGGAACACGGGGATTATGATATTAATCGGGATGTTTCTGGGGCTTATCGTGACGAATTTTCTTCTGAAAAATGTCGTTGCCCGGGAACGGCCGTGCTGGATTGATACAGAGATTTCTATGCTGATAGCGATTCCGAAAGATTTTTCTTTTCCGTCCGGGCATACGACATCTTCGGTAATTGCATCCATGATGATTTTTCACGGGGATAAGAAATCCGGAGTGATTGCCTGGATAGTGGCTGTATTGATAATTTTCTCGAGGATGTACTTATTTGTGCATTTTCCGACAGATATTCTGTGCGGAGCAGTGATTGGGGTTGTGATTGGCATGATTACGCCCGGTCTGACTGAAAAGATAATGCAAAGAATACAGAAATCCCCTGCCTGATGCAGGGGATTTTTTTGACATCACCAGAAAGCAGGTGCAGTGGGGTCGGGTTCGGCAAGGCCTGAATCGGGGAATTCCGGGTCAGGGTCAGCGAGTTCTTCCGGCTGAGTGGGGTCGGGGTCGGCAAGACCTGAATCAGGGAATTCCGGTTCAGGGTCAATGAGTTCCGGCTCTCTGACATCGGCTTTATAAAACTGATAGCACCGTCCGGCACCCTGGCAGGCGGCATATGTCAGAATCTGTGCGGCATCCTGAGAAGTGATTTCGTCATTTTCATCGACATCGGCGGCGAATGATTGTGCATCATCAAGAATGCCGGCCATCCCCGAGCCGATATTTGCGGAATGCTGGAGTATCACTGCGGCATCAGAGGCCTGTATTAAATCATCCCCGTCAATGTCGCCCATCCGGGACAGATGAGCGGTTGAAATCAGAGATTCCGCAATCCGGGCATGACCGAGGGCATTTGGTTCAGGGTTCAGCTGATAGAGATTGGTATACTGCCAGGCATTGCCATGAAAATCAGCATACACATCTGCAAGATAGTGCCGGTTCTGGTCTGCAAACTGCCGGAGATAGAGATTCAGAGACTCATTGAGGACGGAATCGGCGGTATCTATCATGCTCTGATAGGAGGTCTGCCGTTTGGGTGACAAATCAGGATAAAATTCGACATTATCCAACAAATTATAGCACGTCTGCCAGATGATTTCGGCATCAGAACAGGCGGAGAGTTTTTCATTGATTTTCTGGATATTCCGGGCGATGTCATTTTTATGGAGCCGGAGGAGGGTATTCAGCTGAGTGGCATAGGGGATGAGTTCATCTTCGGAGGAAAAGCCATGTTCAGCAAGATTTGCAGTAAAGACATCCGGAAAAGTTTCAAATCCGAATGCTGTCATGAAATTCCGGGAAGTGAAGAGGAATTCGTCCATAATATCCTGCATTCCGGCGGAGATGAAAATCATATCGGCCTGTGCAAGAGCGGTCTGGATTTCGGGAGTGTCCAGGCTGGTGAGAATATCGGCAGTAGTATTGCCGGCATCTGAGAAATTCTGAATCTGACACATGGCATAATCCTGAATGATTTCCGGCCAGGAGAGTTCGCCGTCATGCAGGCCGGAGCGCGTGGAGACAGAATCGCCGATAATGACAATTTTCCGGACGGCGTGTGCATGTGCCGGAAGCTCCGTGCAGGGGAGAGACATCAGCATGACCGCCGATAGGAAAGCACCCATAAATTTCAGTTTTTTTATCATAGATTAATCTCCTTTAAATATTGAATATATGGAAAGTCACTATTTTTTCTGTTTCAACATGATATATGCAGTAATTCCGGTCACGACAACCGAGAACAATGTCGGAAACCAGGTATCGGGGACAGGCAGATGCTCCGTATTCATGCCGTAAAAGCTGAAAACCATTGTCGGAATAGACATGATGATTGTCACCACGGTCAACCGCCACATGACAATATTCAGATTATTGGAAATCACCGAGCCGAATGCCTCAACCATACTCGAAATAATCCCGGAATAGATATTACTCATTTCGATGGCCTGTCGCACTTCGATTAAGACGTCTTCGAGTAAATCCTGGTCTTCGTCATAGAGCTTGATAGTCCGGCCTCTTAATAATTTCTCAATTGTGACCTCATTGGCTTTGAGCGATGTGGAAAAATACACGAGGGATTTTTCGAGTTCAAGCATCTGGATTAATTCTTTATTTTTCATAGCCGTGTTGAGTTTCTGCTCCATGATATAGGATGTTTTGTCAATCTGTTTCAGGTCCTGAAGATAAATGGCCGTGATTCTCAGCAGTAACTGCATGACGAACCGCGTTTTCATGCGTGTCTGAACCCCCCGGACAACGCCGTCCGCCATATCCCGGAGTACCTGATTATCTCTTAATGAGATAGTAAATACATAGTTTTTCGTGATAATAATGCCTAATGGCACGGTGAAGAATAAAATCGTCTCTTCGGTCTGGATTTCGCTCATGGCCGTATCGACAATGATGAGTGTCTGGTCGTCTTCGCGCTCGATACGGGAAGATTCTTCCTCGTCAAGGGAAGATTTGACAAATCCGCTGTCAAGGCCGTAGCCCTCGATTAACTGCTGGACTTCCTGCGCTGTAGGGTCAATGACAGAAATCCAGCATCCGGGAGCCGGTTCCTGTATCTGACGGACAGCGTTTTCCTGTGTCTGATAAAAATGAATCATGATGAAAATACCGCCTTTCTCAGGGCGGTACGTCTCAGAAAAAAGTCCGCCCTTGTTGTGTTGATTTCGCTCGCCCATAAGGGTCAGTACTCATAAAAAATTTCACCTCCAATGACGGAACTGTTTTTATTATAGCAGATTATGCCTTTGATGGCAAGCAGTTTCAGAGATTTTTCAGAAAACTGACAAAAATCATCCCCCGGATGCGGTAAATTTGAAAACATCAGTCAAAAAACAGCTTCCCCGTCACCGGGAAAGCTGTTTGGTTCAGAAATGATTACTTAATAGGGAAATCAGATTCAGAAATCAGTTTGACGATATATCTCATGATATTCAGAGAGTCTGAAAATGCAGGCTTGCCGTCCTGGTCAACATCGGCATTCTTGATACCCTGTTCGGAGAGTTCAGCCTTGCCGAAGAGGGCTTTATTCAGGAGGATGATGTCCATGACATCTACTTTTCCGTCACAGTCGGCATCACCCCACTTGAGCGTGCTGTCAGGAGTTGTCTCTGTAGGAGTGGTAGTGGGTTCAGAACTGCCGGGCTTGCCGTAAACGATACCGCATCCGACAGTACTCATGTAGACTTTGCCGAATTCGTTCATATCACCGACAAGGAAGTTACCGTTTCCGGTACCGCCATACAGATGCTGTGTATTGATGCATGTCCAGGTTTTTCCGGCGTCCGTGGAACGATACAGCCCCTCAGGGTCAGAATCAGCAGGTTTGCCGTAAATGTACACGGCATTGACACCGCCTTCTTTTTCGGGTGCGCCGTAGCCGATAGTCTTGCAGTAGGACACATTGTCGAGCTTTTCAACGGTCTTTCCGTAATCAGTAACATGATAAGCCCCGTACCAGCCGGCAGCAATGATGCATTCACCCTCGCCGAGGTAAGCGATTCTGTTAGCCACATCGCACTGGTCATACATGCAGACATTCTGCGCGGTAAATGTCTTGCCGTAGTCATCCGATACCATGAAGACATAGTGAGCATCATCAAAATCAGCCTGAGGTTTGGAATAGAAATAATATTCATTATAATAAGCCGTATATGCATAGACATACTGCGGATTTTCCAAATCCACCTGAACGCCGACATATCTTCCGTTTCCTGCAATGCCGGAGCATTCATTCCAGGTTTTGCCCCAGTCATCCGTATAGGAAACTTTGGCTTTTCCGCCCTGATATACGCGATAAGTACCGTCTTCGAGTTTATTAATCGTCAGAGAGCCGTTTTCATTTGCAAAGGCCATTTCCGTCCAGTTTTCGCCGTCAGTGGTGTAATAGCCCTTGCCTGTGCCTTCGGCCACACGAACCATGACTTTCGGGTCAGATGCACACTGACCGATTGCACCAGTCGAGGCACTTCCGCCCGTCACCTTGGACATGCTCGGCACCAACTGTGTAGAAGTCGTCTCAGAAGTGTGAATGAATCCGTCATAGTCACCGATGACTGATACCGGGTCAGAGCCTTTGGAGCTGACCATATCCAGGGCAACGACTTCTTCTACACCGTCCGGATGGAAGTACAGCTGAGGGCATTCATCCCAGGTATTATCACAAGTGAAGATACCATTACCGGAAGTCACCCAGAATTTATCAGAATTTTTCGGGTCGAGGACAATCGCACCGCACCAGTGAATAGCTTTATCTTTAATCCAGGGGAAATTACCGACATCGAGATATTCGGCAATCAGGGGGCCTCCCCAGCCGTCACGGTTGCCGGGGGTCATTTCTTTCCAGGTTTTTCCGCCGTCTTCGGATTTGAAGAATCTGTCACCCCAGGCGATGGCTTCTCTGTCCCAGGCATCTTCTGTATAGGACTGAGAGTACCACTGCGCCAAAGAAGTCGCAACTAATCTGTCAGCATTATTGGGGTCACTGAATACACCGCCATAGCCGATAGTTGCATCCGGTGTAATATCCGTGACAGCATCTGTTTTCGGGTCAATGCGATAGGCACCGCCTGCACCGCGGTCGAATGCAAGGCCATTGACATAAGTGACTAATAAATTGCCGTTGGCATCAAAATTGATTCTGCCGGGCATTTTATCATCCGGCAAATCTTTGCTGACACGGGTGAATTCATCTTTTGTGACATCAGCGACAACGAAATTATTTTCATCTTTGACAGAAGTTCCGACATAGACTTTTCCGTTAGTGATGGCGATAGTTGCAACGCCGTTGGTTTCGCCGTCATATTTTTCGCCTGTGGTCTTGACAAGATGGTTTTCCCATGTCGGCCAGTTGATTTCGTAAGTAAACAGGCCGAGTGCGCCGTAGCTGTCCACACACGCCCATGTTTTTCCGCCGTCAGTGGACTTAATCAGGCCGGATGTGCTTGCTGTTGCATCGCCTCCGCAGTAGATGACATCAGGATTATCAGGGTCAACGGCGATGGCTTCACCGGTCTGACGGCCGTAGCCGTTGCCATGTACCTGAATCAGGTCAGTCACATCTGTATAAGTGAATGTTTTACCGCCGTCAGTGGTTTTATAGACTCTTGTTCCGGCACCGGAGAAGTAAGCACAGCCACACAGGAAATAGACGGTATTATCATCAGTAGGGTCAACAGCCATGGCATCCACGCTCAGATAACCGCGTTCAGCATCATTCAGGAAGCCGAAAAGCTGTTCCCAGATACCTGTATCATAGTTATACTTGTATGCACCGCCGACATCAGTACGGGCATACATGACTTCTTTTCCGGTGACGATGCCGGACACGAATCCGCCGCCGCCGATTCTCAGGGTATCCCATGTGTAGGAGCTTTCCAAAGATTCTGTTTCAGCGGAAGCAGGCAGATAGGCGGCCACACTGCAAAGCATGGCGATGCTGGCAATTGCCGCCGCCGTTTTTTTCCAGATTTTCATAATTAACTACATTCCTCTCTTTGATTTTTCTGAAATATCAGTATATTTTTATTTTACTATAATTCAGGAAAAAATGCAATAGATTTCAGAAAA
>Ga0326512_10003286_pt1 | contig 11902 bp, 4 predicted proteins | sample 1_2617_0518_D_FD_203652 | JGI IMG/M metagenome (GOLD analysis project Ga0326512, IMG submission 203652) | Bovine rumen microbial communities from UC Davis, California, United States - 1_2617_0518 | ecosystem: Host-associated > Mammals > Digestive system > Stomach > Rumen | place: USA: California... | reverse complement strand
ATAAAGAAGTGAAAAATGTAAAGAACAAGACCATTATCGGACTGGAAGGTGCCGTTCTTACGAATCCTACCCACTCGACAATAGCCAAAGAAAGCGGCATCCTCTATATGCGAGGCTGCGAGAACATTATCATCCGCAATCTTACTTTTAAGAGTGCAGGAGCTTATGACATGGATGGAAACGACAATATCTCGCTTATCGAATGTACCAAAATATGGGTTGACCACTGTGACTTTCAGGATGGTGTGGACGGAAATCTCGATGCAACCAACTCATCTGACAACATCTGCGTCACTTGGTGTCGATTCCGCTATCTGATAGCCCCATGGTCAGGCGGAAGTGGTGGCAGCAACGACCATCGTTACACTAATCTTTGGGGAAACAGTGACAGCCGTACAGCAGACCAGGGCAAATTGCGTACTACTTTTGCTAACTGCTGGTGGGACGAAGGCTGTAGAGAACGTATGCCTCGAATCCGTTTCGGACAAGTCCATCTTTTGAATTGTCTTTATAGTAGTTCTGTCACCAATTATTGCGTTGGTGGTGGCTATCGTAGTAATGCTTATATCGAGAAATGTGCTTTTACTAGCAACAATGCAAAGAACACACCTTGGAAGAATTATGCTACAAGTTCTGGAAAGACAGACTACAACGTCACTATTACAGGCTGCGAAGGGACATCTGATAAGCAAAACCGTTCTGGAAGCATCGATTATTTCATTCCTTCTTCGATCTACACATACGACAGCTATGCAGCAAATCTGGTACAAAGTGTTGTCAGCAATACAGATAATGGCGCAGGTGCCACGCTGAAGTTCAAAGACACCAGTGGTATTGAGGGAATCTCTACAAATGCTGAGGTTCAAAGAGTGGAGTACTACTCACTTGACGGCATTCTCTTGTCTGCACCAACTAAAGGTCTTGCCATCCAAGTAACCACATTAAAAGACGGAACAAAGAAAACAAAGAAAATAATTCGCTAAATATGAAAAAGCAACTACTTCTATTTGTCATATCACTATTTACTTCCATTGCTTTTGCCCAAGCACCAGCTTTTCCTGGTGCTGAAGGACACGGACGTTACGTTACCGGTGGACGAGCAGCTGACGGATCAACAAAAATTTACCATGTAACAAACCTTAATAACAGTGGAGAGGGTTCTTTACGCTGGGCACTTTCGCAATCTGGTCCACGTACTATTGTCTTTGATGTGGGTGGAGTTATTGCCTTGTCAAGCAACCTTTCTATACCTTCCAATACAACCATTGCAGGACAGACGGCACCAGCCCCTGGCATTACGCTAAGATATTACACCATATCAACAGAAGAAAAAGATAATATTATAGTCCGCTTTGTACGTTTCCGTAGAGGACAAGAAAAGGACAAAAATGATGGTGCAGATGCTGCAACTGGAAGATATGGAACAGGTATTATTTTCGACCATTGCTCCTTCTCTTGGAGTATAGACGAAGTGGCATCATTTTACGACAACAATAACTTTACCATGCAATGGTGTACTGTTGGAGAGGCACTACATAATGCGGGGCACAACAAAGGAAATCATGGATATGGAGGTATTTGGGGAGGCAAACTCGCCTCACTTCACCATAACATGCTTTTCCATGTAAGAAATCGTTCCCCACGTTTCTGCGGAGCACGTTATGAATGGACAGGCTATAAAAGCAACAAGCTTTACAGCCAATATAACTGGCCTAATCATGTGATGGCAGAAAATGTGGATTTCCGCAATTGCCTAATTTATAATTGTGGAAATGGTTGCTATGGCGGTCCAGGCGGTGGATATGTCAATATCGTAAACAACTATTACAAGACAGGGCCTGCTGGGACTACAAATCGTATCACAACAGTGACAGTAGGCGCCCCAGGAAATTCCTCGGGCCATCCAAAATCATTTGGAATTACCAGCCGTTATTATATTGAGGGCAACTATGTATATAATAGGGCATCAGTCACTTCAAACAATTGGAGTGGGGTTACCTATGATGCCTACAACGATGGTTCTGAGAGGGCAGACAAACGTAACGATGGTGTTTACACTATAAATGGCCAAAAGTACAGTTTGGATACTCTGAACTATTATACTGATGTGACTCACGTGAAAAATGAGAACGGGAAAGACTGTGTTCCCATTAAGAGTGATGTTGCTGGTCCTATTGGAGAGATTACTACTCATACCGCAGAAAAAGCGTACAATAAGGTTGTTGCCTATGCAGGAGCCTCTTTGATACGGGACGTAGAGGATTCGCGCTATGCAGAGGAGGCCATTAATGGCACTGCGACTTGCACTGGTTCTGTAACAAAAATCAAAGGGCAAATAGATGTCGTGGAAGATATCCCTCTCTATAAAGACGGCTATGTGCTCCCTGATGGCAATGGCAACAAGCGTCCTGCCGACTTTGATGCCGACAACGATGGAATTGCAGATGCATGGGAACAGGCTAATGGAGGTGACCTTAATCCGAATGCTTACACCATCGATTCTGAGAAGAAGTGGTATACTAACTTGGAGGTATATCTGAACTCTCTCGTTGAAGACATCATGAAGGCTGGTAATGCTGATGGTGAGAGCAACTATACTGAACATTACCCCGCATATAAGACTCCTACGGGAATCAGTACTGTTCGCACTACCGCTATTTCTGCTACCGAATACTACGACCTGAACGGACGACGTCTGGCAGAGCCTCAGCGTGGAGTGAGCATTCGTGTGGAGCGTTTGTCCAATGGACAGAGCATCACCTCGAAAGTCATCAAGTAATTCGGTTCGTAAACGATTACGTGGCATTCTGACATACCTATTATTATCTGAATGCCACTTTTTTCGTACCTTTGCAAAGTCAACCAACTACGCAGGAATATTAAATTATAAAATAACTTAAAACAAAACCTTATGAAAAAACGTCTATTGAGATTAGGCACTGTATGCCTACTGCTGATGCTTTCGATGATAAGCAAGGCAGAAACAGTGACAGCCAAATGGGACTTCCGCAACGACCTGCCAGCAGGTATTCAGGCGAATACCAACTATCAAGGTGTCGAGGCTGATGTTCCTTCTACGGTTGAAGGCATCGTGATGCACGTGAATGCGACCAACGGTAAGCTTTACTGTGTTGGCCGTAACAATGCTCAGATGAATCCGGGTACCATTCTACAGATACCTGTTAAGAGTACCAAGGATATCGTTACCGTTTACGGTTATCCTGGCTACAACCACTACGCCATTAACGGTGTCGAAGCTACGACTGATGAAACCAGTCATCGCGCGACAGCAGCAGAAGTTACCAAGGGTTACGTGGAGGTTACGGCCACAGCCGGCAACAACTACATCTATGGAGTACAGGTAGAACAAGTCTCAGCTATTCAGGAGAAAGCGCTCTACCAGACCAACTTCAGCGACTGGACAAAGGCCGGTGCTGCCCAGACAGCCTCTACAGTAGAGCAACAGACCAAATACAGTCATGAAACACTGACGTTCACCCTGTTCAATACCGCCGTTGACCCGGCAGGTGTAAACAGCAAGTTCAACAACGGCAATCCACTCGGATGGCTGATGGCCAACAAGAGTAGCGACCCTTACATTCAGACGTCAAAGTTAGCCTCAGTAACCAAAGTACGCTTCGTTCATGCTGCAACAGGCAGTAACCGAGGCTGGAAGCTGGAAGCCAAGGGAGACGGTGACACAGACTGGGTAACCATCTCTAATACCGTCGCCAATCCTGCTGGTTGGTGCGAGGTAAGTGCTGAGGTAAACCGCAGCAATGTGGAACTGCGCTGGACTAACCTGAACGCATCACAGAATGCGTACATGTTTGAACTTGACATCTACGGAATGGTAGATATGTCAAAGACCCCCGCCCTTGGTTCGTTCAAGGTTAACGGCACCGACTATGCTGCTGCTGACATCTTTGAAGAAGGCACAGACGGCAAGATGGTTGCAACCATAGAGGTTTCGAAAAAGGAGACCATGATTTCAAGCAGCAACCCGCTGACTGCCGTAACCGCTGACAATGGCGAAATAGGCGAAATCACTTATAAGAGTGAAGGCGAAGGAACTGTTGTCACCATACCTGTAACAGCCAACGGTGAGACGATAACCTATGTCCTGACCGTCAAGCAGAAGCCCGACTTCACCCTGACCTACTACGATGCAGACGGCACAAAAGTCATTGGCACACAGACCGTTGAAAAAGATGCAAAGATAGAGAAATTCGCCTTTGACGGCAGCAGTGCTACTGTTGCTGACGGCAAGAAGTTCCGTGGATGGCATATTGCTGTCAGCGGTTCCAAGAACCGTAAGTTCACGGTTGATGACGTCATCACCGACAACACCAGCCTCTATGCTCTTGTCACCACGATTGAGACCGCTGACCCGAAGGCCCGCTATGAGTATGAGCTGAACGACCCCTACTTCTATGCAGAGGACCACGAGGCATTCGTACCTGAAGGCAGTGGCAAGTACCACGACAACACACACGGTTGGTCGTTCGGCAATGGCGACAAGATTAAGTTGCTGATGGGTGGCAAAGGCTATATCAAGCTGGGAATGTGTCAGTACAGTGGCAGTGGCGACATCAAACTGCTTGACCCCAATGGCGAGGAAGTGGCTTCCATCAAGGCTAAAGTATCGAGCGACGGCGCTGCAAGCACCATCATGTATAATGGCGCTGCCGGCGAGATAACCCTCGCTTTCGACGGAACCACCTATCTTCACAATCTGGCCATCGTCAATATGACCGAAGAGCCGTATGTCAAGAACGGTGACTGGTATGTCGTAAAGGCAGGCGACGCCTCCAGTCTGCTCACCACACTGGAGATTGTCAATGGCAGCGCATCAGCTGACAAGCGCACCTACATTTACATACCCAACGGCATCTATGACCTTGGCGAGAAGTGTCTCACCCAAGTCTCTGGACAGAACATCTCACTCATCGGTGAGTCTATGGACGGCGTTATCATCCAGAACCATCCTACGGCAGAGGGTATCGGTATCACAGCCACTATCCTCAACACGGGCTCAGAACTCTATATGCAGGATATTACGCTGAAAAACTGTCTCGACTATTTCAACTCCAGTTCAGCCGGACGTGCTGTAGCATTCCAAGACAAGGGTAAGCACACCATCTGTAAGAACGTGAAACTGCTGTCTTATCAGGACACCTACTATAGCAATGGCAGTGGCCAGTTCTACTGGGAGGATTCTGAAATCCACGGTGTAGTAGACTACATGTGCGGTGGCGGTGACGTCTATTACAACAAGTGTCTGCTCGTTAACGAGTCACGCGCCGTAACGCCAAAGAACGGTTCAGTCACGATGACTGCTCCTTACGCCAACAACAGCGACAAGTTCGGTTATGTATTTGAGAGCTGTACCATTGAGAACCTGGCCAAGGAATTCAACTTGGGACGTTCGTGGGGTGGCAACTCGATGCTGAACTTCCTGAACACCACCATCAACCAGCCCAATGAAATTGCCAAGACTCGCTTTACGACGGGAGGTATGAATACGCTAGCTTACGCTTTCTTTGAGTACAACTCGATGGATAAGGATGGCAACGTCGTTTCACCTGCCAGCAACGTGCTGACATTCACTCATAGCAAGGACTCTAAGACCTACGAGACCATCCTCACGAAAGAGCAGGCCGATGCCTTTGCTTACGAGAATCTGTTCACCACATGGGATCCTCGCTCACTTGCTGCCCAGGCTCCAATGCCTAACTTCGTCAAGTTGGAGGGTACTACCCTCACCTGGTCAGAGAACAATGCCGACAAGATGTGGGCTGTCCTGAAGAATGGCAACGTTGTAGCCTTCACTACCACAGCCAGCTACACCGTCGACGATGCTGACGCACAGTATGCCGTACGCGCCGCCAATAAAATGGGTGGACTGAGCGAGGCCGTAGCAGTAGATGCTTATGCAACCGTTACACTGGCTGAGACAGGCTATGCTACCTTCTACGATTCAGAGAACAGCTATCAGATTCCTGCTGAGCTGAAGGCTAATGTAGTCACAGCTGCTACAACCAGCGCACTGACTTATGCCGAGCTGACTGACGTTATTCCTGCAGGTACAGCCGTCATGCTGGAGTCTGCTGACAAGACTGGTGGTGAGTACTGTCTGCCCATAACCAGCAGCAAGGCAACCTATACAGGTGCTAACCTGCTCAAGGGAAGCGATGTGGCTACCACAACCACAGCCGATGTGAAGAGTCTGTTCTACAAACTGGCCTACGGTAACTCCAAGGGTTCTATGGCAGCATCATTCGGTTGGTTCTGGGGCGCAGCTGATGGCGGAGCCTTCCAGATTGAAGGACATCGCGCTTGGTTGGCCATCCCTGAGCAGCAGGCAGCAGCCGTACGCGCTTACCTCATTGGTGGTAGCATCGAAGGCACAACAGCCATCCGCAACATCGAAACCAACGATACCACCAACGACGAGTACTACAACCTGCAAGGTCAGCGCATCTACGCTCCTGGCAAGGGACTCTATATCCATAACAACAAGAAAGTCATTATCAAATAAACAAAGAACGTTATGAAGACAATAAAGATATTGGCAATGGCCGCCCTCGTAGCCCTTGGGCTGACTGCCTGTTCCAATGCAGACAACAGCTATTACGAGCGTTATTTAACCTATGAGCAGACCCAATACCTTCCACCTGTAGCTGGAACATACATCGTGACACTGGACAACGCAAAGGGTTTGGGTGAAATTGGTGAAATTGCAGTCGACTGGATGACAGCAACTGCCCTACCCAACGATGGTCTCTCTAAGACACAGATTGAAGTTACGCTGAAAGAGAACACTACTGGCGAGAATCGCACAGCGCCTGCTTTTGTCATCAGCACAGACCCCAACAAGATCTATCTGACCATCACTCAGGGATTTACCGATATTAACAACCCCAACGAGGAGGAGACAGATCAGCCAGCCTACGCTCCTGACAAATAAACAGACATCAAAAAAGGAACGGGTTTCCGCTGTGAAACCCGTTCTTTTTTTACACAGAATAGAAAAAAACTTTAAAAAATTTGCTTAATTAAACTAAAAGCACTACTTTTGTATCCTGAAAATAAACTAATGAATTGTAATATTCACCTATTATACTATTTAAAACAAACTAAATCAAAACACTAACATGCAAAAAAGAAGACTACTTTTAGCCATGCTGCTTTGTGCATTTTGGCTAACGGGCTTCGCCCAGAAGACTGTCACTGGTACAGTCAAAGATGCAACAGGTGAACCAATGATTGGTGTAAGTGTTGTCGTTGACGGCACATCCATCGGTGGGGTAACCGATTTTAACGGTGACTTTACAGTCCAGAATGTGCCAGACAAAGCAGTGCTCAAATTCTCTTACGTAGGCTACAAGGATCAGAAGATCCCCACAGCCGGTAAGACCAGTTTCAACGTAACCCTGCAAGAAGACGCAATGGGTCTCGACGAGGTTGTTGTTGTAGGTTACGGAACACAGAAGAAAAAAGACCTGACAGGCTCTGTTGCTTCCATTAAGACCGACGATTTGAAGAATGTTGCCAGTGCTAACGTTCTGCAGGCCATGCAGGCCAAAGTTCCAGGCATTGACCTCCAAACAAGTGATGGTGGACAGGCCGGTGCAGGTGTCAGCATGACATTCCGTGGCAATCGCTCGCTGTTGGCAGGTAATGGACCTCTGGTTATCGTCGACGGTGTTGAGTATGGCTCAACGGTGGATATCCCTGCTGGTGATATCGAGTCGATGGATATTCTGAAAGATGCTGCTTCGACAGCTATTTATGGTACAAAGGGTGCTAACGGTGTCATCCTTATCACAACAAAACGAGGTAAGGCCGGACGTACTACTGTTACCTTCAACGGCTATCTGTCTTTCAACAGCGCTACTGGTATTGTTAAGCCAATGTTTGGCGACAAGGAAGTTCAGCGTCTGATTGACAAGAAAGACTACGAGAATGCTGCTGGAAACAGCTGGGCTTTCGCAAACACCGCTACCGCAGAGGATGTATTAACATTATCACTTGAAGACGGTACAAAGACTCTCGACATCTATAAAGACAAATCGTATACCGATTGGCTCGATATGGTCATGGAAAACAGCACCTCGCAAAACTACGAAGTCAGCGTTCAGGGTGGTGGCGACAAGACAAATTTCAACGTCTCTCTATCAGCTATGAACGACAAAGGTGTTATGAAGGGCGACAAATACAAGCGTTACACAGGCCGCGTAAACATTGACCATAAGATTAACAAGATGGTGATGGTTGGTGCTAGCTTGTCTTATGCCTACAAGGACAATGACAAACGTGCCGGAGGTGTGTTCAACCAGGCTCAGAAGATGACGACCATTACCCATGCTTATGCTAACGATGGCGGTATTATCTATCAGCCCAACCCATGGTACAGCACACACTGTTCGCCTATCCTCAACGAGAACGGAGCCTATCAGCGTAATATTGAAAGCACCCGTTTCTTCGGTTCTGCTTATGCTCAGGTGACTCCTATTAAAGGACTAAACTTGAGATCGCAGTTCACCGTGGACCGCAGTGATTCTCGCGATGGTTCATACGAAGACTACCAAAGCCAGGTTCGCTATCAGGAAAACAAAGGAACCTTCATCTCGAATGCTCGTAGTACAAATACCAAGTATGTATGGCAGAACACTGCAAACTACATGCTCGACATCAACAAGAACAGTTTCACATTCTTGTTGGGTCAAGAAATGTCAAAGACGGTAAAAGAAACCACTACAGTCTCAGGATTTGCCGGTTTTGAGCACTACTACAAGAGCTCTTTCTACGATTTATCCAAGATTGCAAGTCCTACAACTGCATCAAGCTACACTAAGACCTCTTTGATGTCTGTCTTCGGACGTGTAAATTATTCGTATGATGGTAAATATTTGTTCCAAGCTTCGCTGCGTGCTGACGGCTCGTCAGTTTTGGCTGAAGGCAAAAAGTGGGGTTACTTCCCATCAGTCAGCGCAGGTTGGCGCATCAGCGAGGAAATGTTCATGGAGAAGACAAAGTCATGGTTAAGCAATCTGAAGATCCGTTTTTCATGGGGTCTCTCAGGAAACTCTGCAATTGATGCATACCAGACACTGGCTACCATCCAGTCTATCGTTCCCAACTCAACAGAAAAGGCACCTATGACAATGGCTAATCCTGAATTGACGTGGGAAAAGACCTCTGCCATCGACTTTGGCCTTGACTTCGGATTCCTTGACGGACGAATTTATGGTAGCATTGACTACTACAACAGCAAGACCTATGACCTGCTGTACTATAAGACTGCTCCTCTCTCTTCTGTATTTACCAGCACTATCTCGAACGTCGGCAAGACCAAGGGACATGGTTGGGAAATCTCACTCGGTGCAATCCCTGTTAAGACAAAGGATTGGACATGGGACATTAGTGCTTCAGCCACTTTCTCGAAAGACAAGGTCGATGAGCTGGCTGACGGCATCGAGCAGTTTGTTAGCGGTACTTCTATCTTGAAGGTTGGCGAGCCTGTTTCTGCTTTCTACGTCTATGACGTACAGGGAAACTGGGGCATCGGAGAATTCGACAAGTACATGCAGGAGCATCCCGACTTCGAAAAGCCTTATACACACTATGGCGACCCGGGTACACCAAAGGTTGCTGACACAAATGGTGACAACAAGATCAACGATAATGACAAGATTATCTACAACCGCTCACCGAAGGCTATTCTCGGCTTGTCTACTTCACTGACATACAAGGATATCTCACTGAGCATTCAGACCATGGCTCGTCTCGGCGGTTACATCAATTACAGCGGTTATGGACTATACACATACGACGACTCCAACTGGGGTGATCTTGACTACTGGACACCTGCTAATCAGGGTGCTGACATCCCTTCACCCGGTGCAGACAAGACTGTAGCCGAGGCCTTTAAGAGCCACCTTCAGGTTCAAAAGGGCGACTACTTCAAGATCAAGGACATTACCCTGTCTTACAACTTGCCAAAGAATCTGCTGAAGAAAGCTTACATCAGCAATGCCCGCGTATATTGCTCTATGAAGAACTTCATCACTTTCAGCCATTTCGACAATTATGACCCAGAGCGTGGCGGTTCTGTCAACTTCCCGCTGATGAAGCAGGTTGTTGTAGGTCTTAACGTAACTTTCTAATCCAACAATGACAAACGATATGAAAAAGATATTAAGTATGTTATTTGCTGCCGCCACTATTGGATTCGGCGCAACCTCGTGCTCAGATTTCCTGGACGAGGAAAACAAGACTGGTGAGACTGCCGACCTGGCATACAACACCATATCGGGTATCGACGGACTTGTCTATTCAGCCTACAGCTATGCTCGTGGCTGGTGGGGCAAGGAACCGTCACTCGGACTGGCAGAGTGTGGCTCTGACCTCTTCTACTATGGATATGACAACAAGCAGAAAGCACTGCTATCCTATGACTTCACTGCTGAGGCACTAGGCAACAATGTAGCAGACAACCCCTGCTTTGACCAGTATTGGGAAATGTTCTATGCTGGCGTAGATGTTTGCAACAACGTATTGAAGTATGTACCCCTGAACTCAGTAATTTCAGAGAACCAGAAGGAAGCCTATCTGGCTGACGCATACTTCCTGCGTGCACTCTATTATTCTCAGATGGTTGCGATGTGGGGACCTATCCCATACAACGCCGAACCCATTACATCTGTCAATAACAATCCTGTACGAATCCCTGAAGCAGAGATTTACGGAAATATCCTGAACGACCTGAAGACTGCTATGGCGAAGTACAAGGCCGCCAACATCATGAATGCCAAGGCTGCCACAGGTGAAGGCCGCGCTTATTACTATTCAGCTGAAGCACTCTATGCCCGTGTCGCACTCTATGCTGCCTCATGGTTGGGCGCCAACAGTGTCAGTGGTTATGGGAACCTCTATACAGAGGCTTTGAATGCTGCCAAGGATGTGATTAACAATTCTGGAGCCAGTTTCTATACGCGTTTCTCTGACACTTGGAACATGAACAACGAAGAGGCCACAAAGAACAAAGAAAACCTCTTTGCTGTTCACTACAACAATGTCCTCAATGCAGGAACAGATAACTGTGTACCTTATCGTTATTCAGATAATGGCACTGGTGAGTACAACAGCCTGATTACCCGCACTGGTTACAAGAAGAACGGTGGTAGCGCCTCTCTGCTGATGTTTGTTTCACTCTGGAACAATGGTTGCGATGACATCGGCACCAATAAGCAGAACAACACTTCCCTCTTCTTCCGTATGGCTGCAGGCAAGACCACAATGCCCAGTAAGATGACGGGAAACAACGTTGAATGCGGAAAGTACTACTCGCCCTATGGACGTGGATTCACACGTTATCTGCCCTCATTGTATCTTTGGCAGATTCTAGACGAAATCAAAGAAACCGACCAGCGCTATAATGGTACTCTGCTCACTAGCTACCGTATTCCTTATGAGTTGTCTGAGAATGCGCCCAAGTATCCTGATATGAAGAATCAGACTTTCAAAGACTATGAGGAGGCATACGCTGAGGATGGCAACTATTTCAATGGTGGTGGTACTGCTATTCTGTACGTCCTTGACAATGGCGGCAGCACTGACGCTGAAATTCAGAATCACCCTGAGCAGGTAAAGGCTAAGAACAAGTATCGTATCCAGTTTGCATATGGTGGTGACATCCCCGTTTACACCTCTGGCAATACAGCTACCGCATTACCAACTGAGGGTGGAAAAGCTACTTCAACTGTATATCGCGACGCACGTTACAAGAGTGAAAAGATTGAGGGACGCCGTTCATACCCTGGTATCAAGAAGTTCCTCGACGACCAGTATGACGCGACCTATCCTACTGCAGAAATCTCTTATCGTGACATCATGG
>Ga0326512_10003285_pt1 | contig 11903 bp, 7 predicted proteins | sample 1_2617_0518_D_FD_203652 | JGI IMG/M metagenome (GOLD analysis project Ga0326512, IMG submission 203652) | Bovine rumen microbial communities from UC Davis, California, United States - 1_2617_0518 | ecosystem: Host-associated > Mammals > Digestive system > Stomach > Rumen | place: USA: California... | reverse complement strand
GGGTGAACTCCTGCAGGATGCTGACGGAGCCCTTTACCTCAATGTATCCCTTCTCGCCCTGGATGCAGGCAAAGCTCAGTCCGTCAGAATCCTTGGCCGCTCCCATGCTGACTACCGAAGTGGGGTACTGCATCAGCAGGGTTCCGCTGGTGTCTATCCCGTTCCAGCCTAAGTTGCGGGCATACCGGACGGTGCGTGGGGGACCGAACAGACCGATGGTGAAGCAGAGGTTGTAGATGTTCAGGTCGCGCAGGCAGCCGCCAGCCTGTTCAGGATTGAAGACAGGTGTAATCTCCCCCTTCATGTATCGGTCGTACCGACTGCTGTACTGAGCGTAGCAGCCGTTTACCATACGGATGGTTCCCAGTTGGGGCAGGAGGTCGGTGAGCTGACGGTAGAGTGGCATATACAGCAGGCTGAAGGCCGGCAGGCAATAGACGCAGCGCTGGATGGCCGCATCAAAGAGCAGATCCGTCTCGGCCCGGTCCACGGCGATGGGCTTCTCCACAATCACATTGTGCCCGGCCTCGATGGCCTGCATGGCATACTCATAATGAACGTGGTTGGCATTGGCTATATATACAAAATCGGCCTCCGCCTCCTGCAGCATCCGTGCGTAGTCAGTGTACACGAATCCTGTGGGTGCGTAGGCCTGGCACAAGTCTATGGCATGTTCCACACTTCCCTCGCGCGAGAAGATGCCTGTTACCTCTATCTTCCCCGCAAATTCGTGCTGAAGCATTTTCAGCACCTCCTCAACGATTTTGCCTGTCCCGGCTATACTGATTCTTATCATCTGATTCCGTAGTTTATTCCATGGCAAATTACGGAATTTATGAGAAGAAAAGCAACCGAAACAGGCAAAAATATAATCTCAGGCAAAAAAAAGTTGTCAGAAGCTGAGGTTTACGCCGCCCATGAAGGTAGCCTTGGGCATGTAGAACCCGGCATATGTCTGGTAGCGCTCGGCCAGCAGGTTGTCCCCCTTGGCAAAGACGGACATCCAGGGCAGTACCTTATAGCTGACGGTGGCATTCAGCAGGGTGAAATTCTCCTTCTGCGCATCGGCGCCTGTACTGATGTAAAGGCCGCTGATGTTCTGCAGACCGGCAGCAACGGTCCACCTGCGGTTGTGGTAGTTGGCACCGATGTAGAGCTTGCCTTCGGGAGCGCCGGTAACAGGCTTGTCCATACGCAGGAAGGAGTAGTTGCCGTTCACGCTCCAGTTGTCGCTGATGGCATAGTCGGCTGACAGCTCAATACCCCAGTTCTCGAACTCGCCGGTATTCACATTGCGGGGGCGTCCGTTCTCCCTTATGGTATTGATCAGGTTCTTACCCTTGATATAGAAAATGTTGGCACCTATATGCGCACGCTTGCCGATGCGTTGGGTGTAGGCAATCTCGTAGTTCATCATGCTCTCGGGCAGCAGATCGGTTGTTGCGGGCGGGAACATATACATCTCGCGGATGATGGGGTTGCGGAAGCCCTTGCTCACCAAAGCCTTGATGTCGGCATCGCGGTTCAGGTGGAAGGAGAGTCCGCCCTGAGGAACCAGCTCGGTACCGATGACGGAGTGCCAGTCCACACGCAGACCGGCATCCAGGGTCAGCCATTTGCAGATGTCCTGACGGAAGTCGATGTAGGTTCCCACCTCGTCGCAATGCTGGTTCTCAACCAGGTTGCCCTCAGCATCCTTTACCAGGTAGGTCTTGGCAGCAGAAACCTTGTCCTCGTTCCAGGCGCTGCCGCCGAAGTGCTGCCAGTCCAGCCCTATGGTTACGGTGTTTCCCTTGAAGAAGTGCGCACTCTGGTACCAGGTAATACCGGCTATGTAGTCATCGTGCAGATACAGGGCCGTGCGGGGTGTTCCGCCTACGTTGTACCCGTCGTCAATGTTATGGTGCCCCCAGTCGCAGAAGGCACGCAGCGTACCGCTGGTATATTGGTAACTGTTGCTCAGACTGATGCTGGCCAGTCCGCGTGTAATCCTGGCATCGTTGTCCAGGAGGGGAGCATTGGCGGGACCGGGGTTGCTGGCATTGAAGTGCGTGACGTTAGCGTCGGCATAGGCCTTCCAGTGTTCGGAGAAGTCATAGCCTAACCTGGCAAAACCGCCAAACTGCTCAAACTGGCTGTTGTCGCGGTGTCCGCTTGTACGCTGGTACTGGGCACCGACTACGCTGCTGAACTTACCCATACGGAAGCGGTTGACACCATCGGCCTGAACGGTTCCGTAGCTGCCGCCTTGTAGACGGATGTCGGTCTTGCACCCGTCCTGGTTCATCTGACGGGTAACAATGTTCAGCACACCGCCCATGGCATTGCTGCCGTACAGCAGACTGGCAGGACCGCGCAGCACCTCTACCTTCTCGGCCATCATCGTCTGGTAGGCATCAGGGACGGGATGTCCCATCAGACCGGCATACTGCGGCTGTCCGTCAATGAGTACCAGCAACTGAGCGCCGCCGCCTACGCCGCGGACTTTCAGCTCACCGGCACTGCCTGTGCTGACGCCGTAGCCCAACATACCTTTGCTGGTAGAGAACAGGCCGGGTGTCTGCTCCATCACGGTGGGAAGGACAGAGGAGCGGTAGTGCTCGTTGAGCTTCTCATTGCTGATACTGGTAACGGTAAGGGGCAGGTAGCGGGCATCGGTGGCATTGCGTGTACCGGTGACCACTACCTCGTTCATCCGGGTAGTATCTTTTAGGCTTTCGTTCTCAGCCTGCAGGGACAGGCAGGATATTCCTGCGCCTAAGAGTAGTAAAGTACGAATATTCATATTCAGGTTGGTTTGTAAATCCAGTTAATAAATCAGTGCGCAAAGGTATTAATAATGTACGCACGAAGCCAAACCAATATTTCGCAGTGTGTTACCAATATTTCCCCTTTTTTTCCCTTGGGGAGAGGGATGTTTTACTTTATATCCTTTGGCGTAAATCCAAGATGTTCAGATACATAGCGGCTGAAGTGAGAAAGACTGTCAAAGTTCAGTTTGGCGGAAATTTCCTTTGCTGTGAGTTTGCGGTGCATCAGCAGATGCCTGATTTCCATTACCGTAAACTGCTGAATCCAGTAGCTGGGAGTACGTCCGCTAACCTGAGTGGAGATTTTGTGCAGATGCTTGGGCGTGACGCAAAGCGCCTCGGCATAATAGGCTACCGAGCGGTGCTGACGGTAGCTGCCGCCCTCCAGCATCTGAATGAAGCGTGACATGATGTCGGCTGCCCGCTGGGTGGCCTGCTCGTGTTCAAAGAGGGCAGCGTGGGCATTCATGGCATCCAGGTACAGGGTACGCATACCTTGTAGGACCGCCTCCTGCCGGTAAGCCTGGGGGGTATGTTCCGTGCGGAAAGCCACATCCTGGAAATCATGTTCCAGAATAGCAAGCATATCACCTTCCAGCTGGAAGATGGGGTGCATGAACAGGTGCAGCCATCCGCAGGTCCCGTAGCTGCTGTGCGGCATACAGTCGGCCTGCTGGTCGGCAGGGAGCAGCAACTGGTACAACCGGCCATCTGCTGAGGGGCGGATATTGCCTACGTGACTGGCCATGGCTATCATGCAACAGCCGGCCGTAAGCGTATGCTCGCGGCCCGAGAAGTGAAGCTGGCAACTGCCGGCGGTACAGAGGAGATGCAGAATCTGCTGCATGACAATCTTGATTTCTGAGCACAAATATACTGTTTTTAATTGATATCTTTTGTTCTGCTCTCGATTATTCGTAACTTTGCATCGCAAAATAGCCTAAAGATGAACCAACTATTATCCAAAAACAGTATTTTCCTAGTTTTTCTGTTTTGTTGCAGACTATGTTTTGCCGATGAGCAATGGGAACCCCAGGCTGACAGCGCCGCCATTGTGGTGAGCGGAAGGGCCCGGTTTACGGTGCTTACGCCCCGTATGATACGTATTCAGTACAGCAGCACCTCCAAGTTTGAGGACAGAGCCACCTTTGCCGTTGTGAACAGACGGCTGCCTGTTCCCCGTTTCACCCAGCGGACCGAGGACGGTTACCTGATTATCGAGACTGACAGTCTGACGCTCCGTTACAAGGTGGGCTCCACCATCACTGCCACGCAGAAGAACAGCAAGGTTCTGGGTATCACCTTTCAGATGAACGGGCGTACTATTCTGTGGTATCCGGGCAAGGACGATGCCATGAACCTGTTGGGAACACAGAGAACGTTGGACGGTGATATTGGCGACACGCACCGTGTATCATTGGAGAAAGGTCTGCTTTCACGCGACGGATGGGCCGTCCTGGATGAATCGCCCCAGACAAAGCGCGGTGACGAAAGCCGTTCCTTCCCCTTTGACGGTACGGTGGACGGTATCCCCTGGGTGGGAAAGCCTCTGGACAGCAAGGCTATCGACTGGTACTTCTTGGGCTACGGTCATCAGTACAAGGATGCCTTGGGGGATTATGTGCGGATAGCGGGCCGACAGCCCCTGCCGCCCCTATATATGTTCGGGTACTGGTACAGCAAGTACCAGGCTTACTCGCAGAGCGAGTTCCAGCAGATAGTGAAGGATATGGAGGGCAAGAAGGTGCCGCATGACGTGCTGATGCTGGATTGCGACTGGCACCAGAATTCCTGGACCGGCTGGACCTGGAACAAATCCCTCATCCCCACGCCCAAGACGCTGCTGAACTGGATGCACACCCATAACACCCGTACGGCCCTGAACCTGCATCCTGCCGACGGAATAGGCAGCAGCGACGATAACTTCAGCAAGATACGTGACGATATGGGCCTCTCCGCCGATGTGACCACCGTTCCCTGGCAGCTGGAGGACAGTACCTTCTACCGTACTTTCTTCAAGAATATCATTCGTGTGCGCGAGAATGAAGGGGTGGACTTCTGGTGGCTCGACTGGCAGCAGGATAAGACCAGCAGCTACATTGCGGGCCTGGGCCATACCTTCTGGCTGAACCACGTCTTCTACAACGATATGCGCCTGAACCGTCCCGACCGCCGTCCTGTGGTCTTTCACCGTTGGGGCGGAATGGGCAGTCACCGTTATCCCCTGGGTTTCTCGGGCGATACGTTCGCCACTTTCGGCACCCTGCGGTTCGAATCCTACTACACCGCCACCTCGGCCAACGTGTGCTTCGGCTACTGGGGCCATGACGGAGGCGGTTATCTGCAGCCCAACAATATCAGTACCGACCCTGAGCTGGTACTCCGGTGGATGCAGTTCTGTGCTTTCCAGCCTATCTTCAGGACACACGGCAGCAGTCAGAGCGGCTGCGAGCGCCGTATCTGGAAGTTCTCTAACTTCAATCTTCAGAACCAGGTCTTCCAGTTCCGCTATTCGCTTGTACCTTATATATATAATGCCGCCCGTGAGGCATACGATACGGGTGTAAGTATCTGCCGACCCCTCTACTACGAATGGCCCGAGGAGAATCTGTCCTATACCACTGAGGATGAGTACCTCTTTGGCTCGCAGATGCTGGTGGCTCCCGTCTCTACCCCCGCAGGCAGTGATGACACCAGTGAGCGCGACATCTGGTTGCCCCAGGGCGACTGGTTTGATGTATGCCGCGGGTATATCCGTGAGGGCGATACACGCTTCTCAGACCAGTATGCCCTTAACGAGATTCCCTATTTTATCCGTTGCGGCAGCATCATTCCCACGTACGAGCCCGGTGTGCAGCACCTGAAGAAGCCCGTTGACAAGCTGGTGCTCTGGGTAATCCCGGGCAGCGAGGGCGAGGGACGCTTCTATGAGGATCATGGCGACAACGAGGAGTACCGCAAGGGCGCCTTTGCCGTAACCCGTTTCCGTCAGCAGCGGACCGGCGATGCGGTAAAGCTGACGATAGCGCCCCGGGAAGGCAGTTACGAGGGTATGCCTCAGAGCCGGGATATGGAAGTGCAGTTCTGGGCACAGGAGCAGCCCTATATGGTGACTGTGGACGGGCATGAGGTGTCTGACTGGACCTATGACGAGGTCTTGCGCCGCCTGACCATCCAGCTTCCGAAGCGTGCCTGCAATGCCTCAACCGAAATTTGCCTGTACGCCGATGCTACGGATATAGCGTCGCGGAAAGCCGATGAGGCTCCCGTTCTGAGCTATCAGGCGGTGCAGGAACAGTTGCAGCTAAAGAGTCCTCATACAGCCAGGCGCATCTGCCTGAGTGTTGTGGATTTGTCCGGCCGTGAACTGGTGCGTCAGGTCTATACCGATACAGCCCGGGCCGAGGTCAGTCTGTCTGCCCTTCCTGCCGGAGAATATGTCTGCCGGGCCAATGCCGACGGATTTGTTGTCACACGTAAAATCATTAAGTTATGAAAAGGATAATCAGTTTGCTCATTATACTCGTTTCCCTCAGTTCGGCCGCACAGGATATGTCCCGCCTGTTTGCGGTAGGCAGTGCTGTTCCGGGCGGAATTCAGGAACTAACCCCTTTCCCCAACAAGCAGTTCAAATATACGGGAACGCTCTATCAGGGAACCCTGGCGATACGTAACCAGGGGACGATTAAGCGTTATCTGAAACCCACCTATGAGGATTCCTATGTGGTCAACAATACGTTGCCCTACACGCTTAGCAGTGACAGTGCTGCCTCCCAGTGGGTGGTTCCCGTAACGGAGGATATATACCGTATTACCGTTGACCTGAACGCCAAGACCCTACACGGTGAGCTCTTCACAGCCTGGAACGAGTTGTTCATTGTAGGCGGCGCTACGGAATGCGGCTGGGTGACCTATACCTTCCTGCCCTTTACGCGTGACCCCGATGAGGTCTGTGCCTGGGACTGGACGGGCGAGCTGAAGGAACGGCCCGAATACGGGGAACCGCGCCGCTTTAAGTTCAACGGGCAGAATGCCTGGGAACCCAAGGTACTGCATCCCTTCACCTCGGACGAGGATGTGCTGAAGAGTACGCAGATTCTGACGGGCGGTACCATAGACCATAAGTGGAGCATCACCAAGGAGGGCTTCTACCATATCCGGGTGGATGTGTTCCGCGAGACGGTCAGGGCCGAATACCTGGGCGCTACCATGCCGGGGCAGGGTGATGCCACAGCGCTTCAGGACTTGTCTGTCCAGCCCGTTTTGAGTATCCGTAACAGGGAGGTGCTGCTGCAATGCAGCCAGCCCGTAAAATTGACCGTCAGCAACCTGTCCGGCGTATTGCTCACCAGTGCCACGGGAACTGATCTCCGTACTGTCCTGCCGTCATCCGGCATTTACCTGGTACGCATACAGGCTCCCGGCATCTCCGTCAGCAGGAAAATCGTTATTAAGTGAAAAGTGAAAGAGTGAAAAGTGAAAAAATATAAGTTCGCTAACCGTTCAACGTCAACGTCAACTTCTTTTAAACTTTTAAACCATTAAACTTTTTAACCTTATCTAAGTTTGTTCCTTTCAAAGTGGCGTTTGGCGTAGGCAAAGTAGAAGAGGGTGCCCATCAGGTTGCTGATCCAGGCAGCCCAGAACGCTGTATTATAAGAGGTGTATTCCACCAGGATGCCACCCAGGATGATGCCCAGTCCCACGCCTAAGTCCCATGCCGTCAGCAGCGTGCTGTTAGCCGTCCCGCGCTGACTGTTGGGAGCCAGGTTCAGAAACATAGTCTGGAAGGCCGGGAACATGTGTCCGTTGCCCAGTCCTATTATCAGTGCCGCGCCGTAATAGCCTATGGGGTTATGCACGGCAGCAAACAGCAGGTAGCCGAACAGGGAAACCAGTATGCCGTGTGTGGCGTTTTTCACCACCAGGCCTTTGCGCAGCGAGCGGGCACCTACCAGCCGGCTTGACATCAGACCTAAACTCAGCAGGGCAAAGAAGAGACCGGTGCCCGTAGTGATACCCAACTCCTCCTTGCCGTAAATGGCCAGATAGGTGCTGATAACACCATACGAGAAACTGAACCCTGCCATGCAGAGTGCCTGGCTCCATCCCTTCAATAACAGAAAACGGTCCAGGGAGACGGACTCTCCAACCCCCTTCACGGGCAGAATCTCTCTTGGCTTCAGTTTCAGCGTACTGCTGATGAGCAGGCCTATAGCCGAGGTCAGCAGTGACACGCAGAAGATAATGGTGTAATTGTCGGTCCACTGGTAAATGAGCAGTCCCACGGTGGGGGAGATGGCCGTAGCCATGTTGTTGCTCAGTCCGTAATAGCCTATGCCCTCGGCCCTGCGTGTGGGGTGCAGCACATCTATGGCAACGGTACTGTTGGCCACCGTAACGGCACCTACCGGAGCACCGTGCAGCGTACGGATGACACAGAACGAGAGCAATGAGCCTGCTACAATGTATCCGCCAAAGAGGATGAAGAACAGGAAATAGCATATCAGCAGCACAGCCTTACGCGGAAAACTGTCCACAAAGAAGCCGCTGAAGGGCCTGATGAGCAATGCCGTCAGGGCGTATCCGCTCAGCACCATGCCTATCTGGTCCTTGTTGGCCCCGAACTCCTCGCTCAGATAGAGTGGCAACAAGGGGGTCAGAATCATGAATGAGAAGTAGATCATGAAATTGGCGCACCATGCCTTGCGATAATTGCTGTTCCAGAGTCTTTCCATCTTTATTCAGTAGGCCTGTATCGTATTTTGGAATGCAAAGTTACACACTTTTCTTTGAAAACAGGGCAAAATCATAAAGAAACCACCCTGTATCGTAGGCCGGATGAAGAAAAATAACTATTTTTGTGAGAGAAAATAGTGGTTAGTGGTTAGCGGTTAGTGGTTAGTAGCCCCTTAAACTCATTAAACTCATTAAACCTCTTAAACCCATTAAACCTATTAAACCGTAAACGGTAACTAAAAATAACAATTATGAAAAGAACAGCCTTATCCCTGACGGCCTTTATCTTCGGGCTCTCCTGTATGTTTGCCCAGCAGGCCATCTTTGAGCATCAGAACATTGTATCTCCCCAGCAGAACGCTGACGGTACGGTAACCCTTCGCCTGCATGCCCCCAATGCGCAGAAGGTGGAAGTGACGGGTGACTGCATAGACGGTTACCGTAAGCAGATGGCCAAGGGCGATGACGGCACCTGGACATTCACTACGCAGCCTCTGGCACCCGAACTGTACAGCTACCGCTTTTATGCTGACGGGGTGGAGATGCAGGATCCTGCCAACTGGCACCGCAGCAGGGATGTGCGCAGTTTCATGAGTACCTTTATCATCAGCAAGGAAGAGGGTGACTGCGGTTATCTGTACGGTAACCATGATGTTCCCCATGGAAATATCCAACAGGTTTGGTATGACAGCAAGACCTTGGGTATGGCCCGCCGTATGAGCATCTATACACCCGCCGGATACGAGAAGGGTGGCAAGTATCCCGTCCTGTACCTGCTGCACGGAATGGGAGGCGACGAGGATGCGTGGCTTACATTGGGCCGTGCCTCACAGATTCTGGATAATCTGATTGCCTCTGGCAAGGCCGTTCCCATGATTGTGGTCATGACCAACGGACATGCTGATAACGACGCCAGCCCTGAGTTTACGGCTTTGCAGCAGCGTGGCAGGCAGAAGGCAAGCTTTGAGGAGAGTTTCCCCGAGGTTAAAAGCTATATTGAGAAGAACTTCCGTGTAAGGAAGGGAGCTGACAATACCGCCATGTGCGGCCTTAGCATGGGTGGATTCCATACCTTCCATATCAGCCTGATGAATCCCGGCATGTTCGGTTATCTGGGACTCTTCTCAGCAGCCGTACGCATGGACCGTAACTCCGACAAGCCCATTGACCAGCAGATAGCCGAGAGTGCCGAGGTAAGCGGTCAGATAGCTGCCGTCTTCAATGCCAAGCCCCATCTGTACTGGATAGGTATCGGCAAGACCGACTTCCTGTATGAACAGAATAAGGGCCTGCGGACTTATCTGGATAAGATGCAGTACCCTTATGAGTATTTCGAGAACGAGGACGGACACATCTGGCGCAACTGGCGCATCTATCTGACCCTCTTCACGCAGAAGCTTTTCAGGTAGCGGCCTTTCCTGCCAGATACATACCCAGAATCAGCGTAGCGGTTCCCAGGATAGCCATCAGCGTAATGCGCTCGTTCAGAATCAGGAACGAGAAGAACATTGTCCAGAAGGACTGCAGGTAAATGATATTGGTGGCACGTACGGTGCCCAGTTTCTTCAGCGTCCAGTTCCATGCAATGAAGCAGAGCATGGAGGCTACAACCCCTAAATAGAGCAAGTTCACCCATACGGCGGGCTTGCTCATAATATTTATATCCACCATCAACGGACTCCGCGTCCATATGTAGGGCAGGATGGTGATAAGGCCGTAAATAAATATCTTACGGGTAATGAAGAATGAATTGTAATGCCTTGAAAGCTTCTTGATAATCAGTGAATAGCAGGCCCATGTCAGCGAGGCGCACAGGGCCAGGATATCACCCTTAGGGTTCAGGTGCAGCATCAGCTGTCCGTTCAGTATAACCAGCGCCATACCCCCGAAGGCCAGCAGCGAACCTATCATCTGCCTGGTGCACATACGCTCATCCTTGTAGAACAGCGCCATCAGCACAGCCGTTATCAGCGGGGTGGAGCCTACCAGAATGGCAACGTTGGACGCCGTACTGTACATCAGTGCCATGTTCTCCGTCAGGAAATACAGTGAACCGCCCATAATGCCCAGTATCAGCAGCAGCAGCTCATCCTGCCAGTTGTCCGCCCACAGCCTTTTGTGTGAGATGAACCAGATGCACACGTATGCCAGGGCAAAGCGGTAGAAGAATATGTCGGACGGCATCAGCCCGTTCTCCAGCAGAATCTTTGAGGATACAAATGTCTCGCCCCAAATGGCGCAAACACCCAGTGCAACAACAATGGCAAGGTTGTTCTTCAAGCTTTCAATCAAATTATTCATGTCTATGTGTTTTCAGAAATCGGATGCAAAATTACAAAAAAATCGGAAAGGAAGGCAAAAGAACAGTTCATTTTATGCCTGTGAGATAGTATTTACGGTTCAGTTTACCGTTAAAAGTCCTTTCTATATGGTCCACAATACTGAAAAACTGCGGAATCATATACTGTTCCAGCTTCTTTTGTAGGAAAGCACTCAACTCTTTCTTGTCAACTTCACTTCCAGACTGTGGCACTATATACAATCTCAGTACCGTTCCAAGAACAGGATGGGGACTGGGTGTGCAGATGCAGTCGGAAACGGCAGGGAAAGACAGGGCGACATCCTCTACCACTATGGGATTGACCTTGTAGCCGCCTATGTTGATGATATCACCTATGCGCCCCGTCAGGTGCAGGCGTCCCTGCTCGTCTATTCTGCCGCAGTCGGAGGTGAAAAGCGTGCCGTTGTGCAGTACATTGCGCGTCAGACCTTCGTCGCCTACATAGCCCTCCATCAGGGTATCTCCCTTGCAGGCCACATAGCCCTCTGGGGTAATAAAAACGGATGAGTGAGGCATGGGACGGCCCAGGCAGCCTGCCACGCAGTAATCCGAGTTGTAATTGTGAGTGCAGATGATTCCCGTCTCGGTAGAGGCGTAGGTGTTGTAGAGCCTGGCGTGGGGCAGAAGTAGGCATAACGCTTCCATGTCGGCCTGCGGCATCGGGGCGGCTCCTGTCTCTATGAAATCTATCTTGTCCGAGATGCTGCAGAGTTCTTTCCGGGCAAACAGCAAGAGCATACGTATGCTGGCGGGTACCAAAAATGTGGCAATTTTGGGATAGGGTAGCTGGAACGCGTTCAGGAACTGGTTCATATCCTTCATGCCTGGGGTGATGCAGAGTGTGGCACCTGCCATGACGGTGGGCCAAATCTTACTGAGGCTGCCTATGTGGTTGAGCGGTCCGCTGATGATGAATAGCAGATCCTCTGCGAACTGCATGGCGGAAATCAGGTTCCCTGCATCGGCCATGATAGCCTTGTGGCTAATCATAATGCCCTTCTGCTGCCCTGTTG
>Ga0326512_10003284_pt1 | contig 11903 bp, 13 predicted proteins | sample 1_2617_0518_D_FD_203652 | JGI IMG/M metagenome (GOLD analysis project Ga0326512, IMG submission 203652) | Bovine rumen microbial communities from UC Davis, California, United States - 1_2617_0518 | ecosystem: Host-associated > Mammals > Digestive system > Stomach > Rumen | place: USA... | reverse complement strand
GATAATATTCAGTCACAATTAAAGGTGCAACCCCACAACACTTTCTAAGCACTGCCTGATCCATTTTCAGCTCCTTGACATCCGTGATAAAATTGCCTTGAGGTGATGCCCTATGACTGAGAAAGAAACTCAGCGAGGCCGTCCCCGTTTTGGATCGGAAAAGCAGAAGGCTGAGAAGTTCGTCAAGTTCTCATGCACTTTGCCGCCTGACGTTTATGCCCGGTTAGACAAATTCTGTCAGGATGAAGAACGATCCAAAGCGTGGGCATTGAGTAAGGCCATCATCCCTTGGTTGGAGGAGCGAGGCTATTAAGTCTCGCCCCTTCTTCATTTTATCATGCTCGGTGTTCCCGGTCAATAATTGGGTTCCTTAGTCACCTAAATAGGCCATTAAATGACAATCACTCTTCCGGTTTCTTGTCCAGAATCACCGTATAGCTGTACTGGCTTTTGATGACGTTCTCGACCGGGACTTGAAACTTTTCAGCCAGTATCGTCCTGACTTCGTTCGCATCAATTACGATTGCATTTTTCATAGCAGCCCCATCAGTTCCTCGTACTCTTCGGCAGTAAGCCTACCGGCTGCGAAATACACATCCAGCATTTCAGCCGTCAGTCTTCCAAGGGCCGCGAGTCTCTTGCAAAGTTTGTACGTCATAACAGTTCTCCCTCCTCAATTCCTAATTCCAGCAGGCAGACCCGAAACTCATGATCTGCGAGTGTTTCCACTACATCGTCCATTGAGAAGTCTGCCCCCTGATTTAGATCAACAGGCCAGTCTGCTTTTCGATCCGCTTCCGACCGCTCGACAGCTTTGCCGTTTTCCAGCCTGTACAGCGGTGCGCCCATGCTGTCGAAAACGTCATCGTCAATGGTGAGTCCGAATCCTTCAGGGGCCAGATGCCAGCCGTCGTTGCCGGTCATGTCGTGAGGGCAAAGGCTGGTAATAACGTCCCGGTCATCCACACAATAACTCAGCATTTCTATGCTCCTTCCTTTTGTGTTTTTTATGGCGGAGCCAAATACCGAACATGCCGAAGAAGAATTTATCCATGTCACGGAGCTGGGTGTGGCAGTTGAAATGCTGCTGATATCCGTACCAACTGTTGTATGATGCGATGATCTGATCCATTGTCATTTCACCCGCTTCATAAAACCGTTTGAACGCCCGGAGCTTCCGTCTCATTCGTGTGAATGATTTCTGACAAGGCTTCATGATAACCTTCCCGGTTTTCGTTAGGATGTAACGTACCTTCAAGAATGTGAATCGCTGCACCGGCTTGATGTGCATTTTCTTCTCGCTGACCACAATTCCAAGGTCGTTCCAAATGTCTCTGCATCCATTCAACAGATTTTGCAGCTTTTCCTTGCTGGTAGAGATCGCGTAGGAATCGTCCATATATCGACCGGAGCTTCCAATTCTGGCCACCTCTTTGATGTAATGATCGCTTCGGTTCGGATAGGCTACAGCAAAGATCTGACTGACCTGACTGCCGATGCCCAGCGAACTGTCACCGAATGCCTTCACGAATTGCCACGTCAGATCAATGACTTCCTGATCCTGAAAGGATCGCGTCAGCAGATCCATGATCGGCTGGTGCTGCATGTTGTCAAAGTACTTGCTGAAATCTGTTTGCAGAATATATCCTTCCGTTCCGCATTTCCGAAAATGTCTGCGGAGCTGTTCACTCATCCGGAACATGGCAAAATGGATTCCTTTGTCCTTGAGAGAAGCACCATTGTCATAAACCAGCGGGATCGTCAGTACCGGAATCAGCACATAGTCGCAAAGACAACGCTGAATAACCCGTTCCTTGAAATGCATCGCCCGGATATGCCGCTTGTGTCCCCGTTCATGGATATCGAATTCAATGAATCCCTCCCGCACATCTTCGTGATGGATGAGCTTGTTCCTCGCTTTATTCTCGTTATACAGTTCGTTCATGAAATATTTCTGCACGGATGCTTTACCTGAAACACCGGCTCTTGACAGCTTCGCGGCCTTGCGGAGATGGTTCATATCAGTCATGTTGCTGAACCTGTCAAAGGCTTCCGTCTGTTTCAGTCGTTTCTGTTTGCGCTTCTCGACCCGCCTGTTCCGCCTTGCGGCATGTCGTTCTTCGCTTGTCATAATTGACAGCCTCCTTTCGGGTGCCGCCTTGGTACGGTGTACAGAATGATGTAGCGTGTCTCCCTATCTGCGTAACCAGCCGTGCATGAAATCGGCAGAGGACACAATTACCGACCATGCAAGCAGCGTCCGCACGTTGGTATCACCGTACAAATTTAGCGTCTTTATCGCTCGGTTGTTTTCTCCTTCCTATCGAGGTACTCCTTTCAGCATTTTGGCTTACTTGATCTGACCCATTCGCAGGAATGACAAGAACCTGCTTAGATAGAAGCCCGGGGCCGCCACATTCGCGTTGGACGCGTTGTTCGCGTTCGGATTGCCGTTGTTGTTGACGTTCGCGAAGTTCGTAACAGCGTTGGAGGAAGCACACCAGACGTTGTTGCGGGAAGCGGCGTGATTTACAGAAAATAACCTGTTTTGCGCACCTCTCGGTGTTTAATCCTGTTTTGCTTTTTTTGGTAAAACGGTCGAAGCTTTCCAGCCTCTGAGGATCTTGTCCTCTTTTTCCATCAGATCGAAGGCATTATTCAGCTTATTCGCATCAATGCTCTCGATCTCGTTGAGCGTCAGCTTCAGATATTCGTAAAGCGTTTGCAAATGACCGATGGCACTCTGCTGGTGTTCTCTGCGTTTCGTATAGGTAGCTTCCGTGTATGGTGGATAAATCGAATTTGCCTTCTTGATAGCTCCGATCATTTCCCAGCACTCCTGATGAATCGGTACAGCGTGAGTCTGCCAGTACCGTGCAGGGATTCCACCTGTTGCTTTCTTGAATGTGTGCTTGAGGAAGTTCCAGATCTCCCTGTCTATGTCATATGCCACATCAAGAAAGTCCTGACCGGTTGGCTTCATCAGCCTTGCTTTAATATTGCTCATCGTTGCTCCCTTTCAGAACCGGCCCACAGGGGGCCGGATTCTCCGATTCAGGATAAAAGGAATCCCGGGGCCGCCACAATCGCGGAGGACGCGCCGGACGCGTTCGGAGCGCCGGAGTAGCTGACGTACGCGAAGTACGTAACAGCGCTGGAGGAAGCACACCAGACGTAGTAGCGGGCAGCGGCGTTGCCAGCACCCTTTGCGAAGTGCCGTCTGCCTCCAACAAAGATAGGCCACTGCATCATATTTGCGCTGTAATTCGCGCCGGATGTAGCAATCCATCTGCCCCAGATTTCATCCTCCGTCGGGAGGAACAGGATACCGCGATCCTCCCATACACCGATCTGCTGGTTGGTCTTCGATCTGTTTTCCGCGTAATATTGCATTCCCTGATTGTTGTTGCCTTTGTAGATATGGTTATACAGTTTTTCATCAGCTGTCTGGATCAACTTCAGAATGCCGTAATCCGGGTCGTTGAACGTCTTATAGAGTGCGCTGCCTGTCCACGGCGTTTTCGCTGCCATCCATTCGACTTCGATCACTGCGTTTGCGGGTGGAATCTTACCGGCTTTGAATGTGATCTTGTCGGAGGCATATGTGTAGTCCGTGTTATAGGCTTTTCTCGCGCCATTCACGAATACATACCCGATTGTTCCGACAGTCCCGCTCAGAGTGAATACGGAAGTAGTTCCGTCACCGGTGAAGGTATCGACAACGGTGCCTTCCCAGATTTCGTTTGCTTTCCGCATCTTCAGCGTGGTGGGCAGACCGTCTCTTGACCACATAACCAGATGCGGTTTGCCGTTCTGGAAGTTGTTCGCGCCGCTGTCTCCATACCGCCAGTACTGATTAATCCCGCAGACCTCAAACTTCATCAGGGCATTGGTGAGGGTTCTTTCGAGATAGGGGAGACAGTCTGTCGCAAGCACATAATAGGTCGCGCTGCCGATTTTGAACGAGCATGTTTTCCAACCGCACGGATAATTCGTGTCATTGGATGGTGAGCCGATGTATTCTTCCGCTGTCGTTCCGGCTTCGGTTTCACATGCCGCATCGGAATAATATGTCGTGCCGGTCGGGATCGTTGCCTGACCGTAATCGCGGAAGGTTCCGTTTAGAGTGACAGGCCAATAATCCCCGATGTGGATATTGCTGTAATTCTCTGCCGCCAGAGCAGCCTGAAGCTCATCAGCATCAGCAAACACCGTGGATAGGTCCACACCGTCGAAGGCGTAATTGTGCGCAGCATCTTCGCCGCCGCTCTGATCCGTCCATACCGGATGAAGCTGATCGTCCAGTCCAAGCACCTGACCGGCAGTCCCAGTGTTTGCGGGAGCGTCCTGTTTGTCACTTAAATGGCGAGTTTGGTTTTGTAGCTCTGCCCCAACAGAATTCGCCTGATAGGTTGCGGATTCATCATATCCGATGTCACCGGCACCCAGCGTGACCGCTCCGGTCTTACCATTGACGGATTGAACAGGGACAGTTGGAATATCAGACTGAGCCGCCAAGCCAAGATCATGAGCGGTCTTGTTTCCGTTAAGCTCAACATTGTTAATCTTCGGCTTGTTTGAAAGAGCAGCATAATCAGATGAGCCGCCACCACCCTGACCATCCAGCACATCAAAAGACTGTCCTTGCGGATGATCCTTGTCGGTGATCGTCACACGGTGACCACCCGTGATAGTGGTGATCGTTACCTCTGGAGAGTATCCATCTTCACCCTCTGCTTGTATGCCTGTGCTGACATAGCTCTGAGCTTCAACGCTCCAAACATTCCAATAGCCGTTAATGATAACAGGATAATGTGTAACCGCAGTCTCTGCGGCTTCCTGTGCGGCTTCTGCGGCTTCTTTGGCTGTGACCGCATCATCTTTTGCGGTGCTTGCATCAGACGCACTCTGTGCGGAATTCTGAGCGTTCTGCTGAGTTTCCGCACCCAAAGCAGTAAGAGACTCAATCCAGTTTTCGTACCCGTCAGGCGGCTCTTCTGCGGTCTGTAGGATGTCACGCATAACAACCATCGGATAAATGATTGTCTTTGCAAGACCACCGTCAACATACCACATAAGCTGACATTCGCCGGAGCCAACATAAGCGGTATCAGTTTCATTAACCGTCCAAAGCAAAGTTGCATCTTCCTGTGTGACAACCGCCGGATATGCACTTGTATCCTGTGAACGTTTGACCGCTAGAACCGCTGTTCCGCTTCCATAGTTTTCGATCAGATAGGACAAGTCAAATGCAATCTGCATTGTGTCGTATGTCCCTCTCCGGCCTATCACTATGGTTTGCGGAGTGCAATTTGATGCCGGAATCGTGCTAATTATCATTTCATCACCTCAAAAACAGCAAACGGTTCAAGATTTTTGATATCCAACGCAGATAACACCAAATGATCTGATATCGGAATCCTGATCCTTTTTGCCGGAATATCTATTTCCATATTGTCTAGCTCTTCGGCATTGCAATCTGGTTTTTGTATCTCCTCACCGTATAAGTCAAGGTGTTGATTTGCACTCTGCACAAGCAGATACAAGTCATAAGCAGATGTCAGCGGTAAATCTTGTTCAATGAGTTTTTGCAAAGAAAATCTTGCATCAACAAGCTCTTTTATTTTCATACGATTAAACCATAGGCTTTTAGTGCTGTTATTAATGTTGCAACAGATGCGGAGCTTGAAACAGATTGGCGGGCAACAGGAGAATGACCAAAAAATCCAATTTTACTATCTGTTGAAGTGCCAAGAAATATTTCACCTTGTACATAAAAACCGTTGAATGGGATGTTTTGTGTTCCAAGTCGCAATCTGCGGTTCGCTGCACCTGCGGATAATATGCCCAATGAACTTAAGGTCAATTTATAATCACCGTTGACAATTTCAGAACTGCTACCACCGCCGCCAGAAGACCATTTTAACTTGTAATCTGTCGCACCATCTTTGACAAGTACATTGCCGTCATCACCGCCCGGTGGGATCAAAACTGTTTCGCATGGTGTTCCTACACGATACTCAATAATAATTGTGCCGCTATTTTCAGTTATCTTTACCCTATCACCAACAGAAAAAACTTGTGCAGAATTACACTTATATTCTTTCTCCCCTGCCGATTCATTACCGTCAATCTTGATTTTGATGCCTGTAGCAGTTACCTCAGTAACCGTTGCAAGCACAATATTGGTTTCTGCTTCATTTCGAGACATCAACAACTCATCCAAGATTAATCACCACTCTTTCAAGCGTGTGAGTCATCTCACCGCCAACATCAAGTGTCATATCCCATGCCTTGTCAATGCAGACATCAGTTAAGCCGTCATAAATAAGACCGACAACATCAGCGACTCCGTAATCAGGAAACAAGCCTGTCGTGATCCCGATTGTTTCTCCTGAAATCATACTGTTGTTTCTTAATGTATCCGCATAGGCCTGAAGCTCTGCTTGATCTGCAATATTGTTGACTTGGACAACTGTTGCAATACGCCTTCCCCTTCTCGCAATTGACAGAGGTGACTGAGGATTCGTGTTTTCGCTTACTGCTGTCATCGGTGCGTTTTTATCCGCATTTGAGCATATGCAAATGAAAACATTCGGTGCCGAATACACATCTGTTTCTCGCGAAATCTTCGGAAGCATCATGCTTTTAACATTACTGTTGTCCATCGTGTGACTGATATTGTTTGCTGTCGGGACACTGACAGGTTCAAGCACAGCCGTTCCACTCTTGTCAAACCATAACTGTTTATAATTGATTTCAGAAAGCAACTGATTGATTATTTCAAGATAAGAAGTTCCAACAGGCCAATCCTCACGGTCTTCTGCCATCGTTGCAAGGTTTGGTGTCACCGTTACCAGCGCAATCCCACAATGGGCAAGCAGCTGATTAATTGCTGTCAAGTAATTTGTTCCGGCCTGGAAGTATATCAGGCTTTCCGTTTTATTATCCTGGACAATCCAACACCTGTCATATGCCTCAATATCAACCTGATCTGTGATCCCATCGCTGTTGAATGTTACGGTTGCCGGAAGATACACACCAAGGAGATAAACAACACCGTCAATGATCATCTCAACCCTAATCTCATCGGATAACCAGTTTACTTCATCATTGTTCAGAAACGTTCCTGAAAGGCTCGTTTTAATATCGGCTGAACTGTCACACCGAATAGTCGGAGCAGACAACTGATATAACTGCCCGAAGTCTGCTCCATTTCTCACTATGACATACCGAAACTCAAGCGTTCGTGTCATCTATGTAGTCCTCCACATGGATACGCTGGATGCTGAATGTATATCCGTTGATAAAGTCACCATAATGGCTGCTCAACGAAACCATAGCACCAACCATAACAACATCACCACGACTCTTGATGATTACTTCTTTTCCTCGGAACGTCTCAAAAGCCTTTGCAGTTGCATAATCCTTGCAAGCGAAATTATAAGAACCATAAACATTCTCAAACGGTGAAAGTTCAAGCACAGGATACACAGCACCGCTATAATGATTAAGCGAATACTGCCTGTTATAGTTATATGATTGTTCACTTGCGCTGTTTTCAGATCGTGTGATTTCAAACCAGTTATTATCGTTAAGCAACGAAATGAACGTGCCTCTTGCCTCCGAAGTCACCACAACAGTATTTGACTGTGTGTAATTTCCATCCGTCAGTTTGTTTCTGACAAAATACAAATGACTTCCAAGCGACATCTTATCGTAAAACGCTGTGCTGTTCGTATGACCGATATTCACGCCATCCCTGTAAACGTAGAAATCAGAAACGGTTGAAGATGTATCCCATGACAGCACCGCATCTATTCCGGTTTCGCCCTGAAGCACTACGGCATCACCAGGAGCATTCTGTATGCTGACCGTAACCGTTGAAGGTTGTGACCAATAACCATAAATTCCCTGAACAATAACGGATATCTCATGCGTTCCATCATCAAGAGGCTCTGTGAGCGTATAACTGTAAACATCCGCGCCAAATGCCTTTTTCACAACAGTTCCGTCAACGCTGATCTGATACGCCTGTTGTTCACCGGATTGCCATGTTACAGTTGAATACGGCACATTCGTAGCATTCAGACCACCAACAGGATTCGGAGCTGCTACACTAATAAAACGCGCTTCCCGGAAAGTACCTTGTACACCGTCAACATTAAATGCGCATATTGTCCAGACAATACCACCAGCCGGAAAAGTGTTAGCTGGAACCGAATATTGCGTGATTGAATTTGAAACATCAAAAAGTCGAGTCCACGGATCGCTTGTGTTTTCATATATTTTCCATGCCGCGTACACTCTGGATGCCGGTTGCCCATCAGTGGACGAAAGATCCCACTTAAAAACGATATTGTTTGAACCATCTTCAACGGTGTTAATTGGGCTTACCGGAATTGCTGATGCAGTCCCAGCCGCAGTGCTGAAGGAATATACCGGTGTTTGTGTCGTTGTACCTTCATCGTCAGTGCCTTCAACATACCAACTTATTGTTTCAGCAGTTGGAAATGTATTTGCCGGAATTGTAATTTCAGTATCTGCACCAATAGAAATTGAATAATATGATTCATCCGCAGATGATTTCCAATAGAATGTTGCTGATACTTGATCCCATGTTTCATCAGCGCACCACAAACCGGATTTCACATATGTCCATTTAAAATCAGCAGAATTTCGTGGATTATAATATCCTGATATTGGGCCGCTTTGGTATGTAATTTTGCTTGTAATTTTTTGCGAATCATCATAAACCACTTCGGCATATATGCTGTCTTCATTTGACAATACCGGTTTCAAATTATAGCCGAACTGATTTGTTTTAAAAATACAAGATTTACTATTAAGTAATATTCCAGCATCTTCAGCTTCATATATTGTCCCTGTTAGCTCTGCTGGAATGTAAGCATCACCTTCAACATCTTCAACGAACGAGCGACCAAAAATACTATTTGAGGACATTGGCCTTGAATAATACGTTACCGTATTCTGATTGAAGTCTGAAAGCCCTTCATAGATTCCAAATAATGATGTAGTTCTCTTTGCTTTAATCTGCAAGCGCAAACGAACACCAATTAATCTGTTATGCCTGATAGCCGCTGGAAAATCTTCAAATTTAACAAGCATTTGCCTGTCATGAACAGTATCACTGCTAATATAATACCAAGTATTATTATCAAGTGTATAGTGTGTTGATGGATAATCCGAAGATACATAAGCAAGCTTTACAGCTCTTACATTCTGTATTGCATTAGCCATTTACTTCCCCATCCTTTGCACGACTCTGAAATCATTAAACACTCTTACAACATTATTAAAATCTTTGACATTCTTCGCATCAATCACAACAGTATCAATGTGAACACCACCGACACTGCGACTGTCCTGATTGTTATAAATCTGTGAACCTTGTGGAAGTTTAACCAGTTCAGGCCCAGCTTCTCCGACCCATGTAAGTCCACCGCGCCACGAATCATTTCCAGTCGCATTATGACCATAGAACGAATCATATTGCTCCAGATACCCCTCCTGACGCATTCTTGCACGTTGCACATTGTTTGCGTTGCCTGAACCATACCCAAGTCCTAACGCAGTGCCAACGCGAGAAAAATCAAGCGTAAGAAGCCCAGCGACAATATCAGCGACATCAGCGATTGCCGCGCAAACCATTGCAAGACCACTCAACGCATTTGTAGCTGTTTCAATACCGGATTTGAATCCAGGAATAGACGCAACTATATCACCGATACTTCGTATGATATCAATCAGGGACTGAATGATAATGGCAAGATTCTCAATCATTCCAGACCGTTCAAGAACTTCAACTGCTTTTGTAACAGCATCAGAAAACAACTTCATAGCCGCTTCAGATGCCGGTGCAAAGTCTGCCGCAATCTGTTTCTTTGCAGCGTCAATCGTCAATTGCATTCTCTGATAAGCATCATCAACCGCGCCAAGTGCCGCAAGTTCTTCATCGTTCAGGATATAACCAAGGTTCTGCGCTTCGGCTGCGTATTCTTTCAGCGCACCGCTGCCCTGAATGATTAGAGGGTTAAGCTCTTGAGCGGACTTGCCGAAAAGCTCCATTGCAACAGCATCACGCTCTGTTTCGTTGTCGAATTGCCCAAGAACGTCAATAATATCATAAAAAACATCTTCAGCCGGTCTTAGACTGCCGTCAACCTCATTCGTGATTGATACACCAAGATTTGCAAATGATTGTGCCATTACGGCATTCCCTTCATTTGCACTTGCCATGTTCTTGGTCAGCTTTGTGAGTGATCCTGTGATCGTATTAACAGAAACATCAATGAGATTCTCGGCATACTCCAGTTCTTGAAGAGTTCTTGTTGATAATCCGGTTGTCATTGAATCAGTCAGAAGCTGATCAACATCAGCCGCAACCTGAACCGTTGTATCATGTAGTTCCTTAACAACCTTCACAACTGCCGCAATCGCGCCAGCCGCCGCCGCCATTTTTACAACAGTTCCGGCTGAAAGACCATCTATACCATTCAGAGCTTTCTTCGCTCCATCAGGAATCTTGATACCAAGCTTAGAAGCAACGCTGTCAACAGTATCACCAAGGCCGATCATTTTGTCATTCTGACCTGTCAACGCATTATTGTTTTCTTCAATTGCGTGTTCAAGATCATACTGAGCTGCTTCAGCATTATTGAGCTTGATTATCCAATCCTGAGTCCGTTTATCAGCTTCACCGTATTTCTCAGCAGATGCTTGGAGAGCCTCACGAAGCTTGCTTACCTTATCCTGTTGCTGTTGGAGCTGCCTTTGAAGCAGATCGCCTTTCTTGGTAAGAAACTCAGTGCTTTCAGCGTTCCCTTTGTACTCTGCCTGAAGCTTTTTCAACTCAGACGCAAGAACCTTGTTTCCCTGGTTAAGCTCTGATAATGCTTGTTTATATTCTTTTTCACCATCAAGCTCAACGCGAGCTTTAACAGTTCTTGTAGCCATATATATTAACCTCCTGAAGCGAGGTATTCAGATAAACTTCTTTGTTTCTTTTGTTTCTGCATTGTCTGCGGTTGATACCACGCATTAAGCAGAGCATGAAGCCGCCTCGGATTCATCGTTTTCCAGAAATCACGTTCCGGCATATGGAATTGGAACATCCATAAAGACAAATATCGGGAGAAGTCAATTGAATTAGACTCCTCCCGATCAGTCAGTTTCCCGATTCGACTTCGGTTTCTTCGGGGACATCTGGAGTAATCGACCGGACAACAAGACTCATAATCTTGTCAATAGGAAGGTCTGTAAGTTTGAATTTTCTTCCCAGCTTCCGTGCCGTATAACGTTCCTCCCATCCCTGTTCATCTGCATAATCGTTGAGCATGGCAGCCAGAAACTCTAGAGCAGATTTCATAGTTGTGCCACCATTAAGTGAAGAGACAAAATCACCATTGTGCAATTCCTGAACATCAGCCAGGACATTCATATTGCACCGCAGCTGATACGTTTTGCCGTCTACTTCAAACGGCATCTGTTCAAGCCTGATATCACTCACTGAAGTACCGCCTCAATCCATGCAATAGCGTCTTCTTCCGTATCGCACACAGCGACCTCGGTCAAATCCTGACCGGTGCTGTTATCTGCCAAGAATTCACCGGTTGTCGTAGGCGTATAAAACTGGATATTCTCACCGGCAGTCTGAAGTGTCATGGAAGGATTGCCAAACAAAGCCTTGGCAACCTTGACGGCAGTATATTTTTTCACACCATCAACCATGTCAGGAGCATAGAAGCCGACACCGACATAATTAGGTGTGTCTTTCGCGCTGGTGACAAGACTGCTGATGGTCTTGGTTCCAACCGTTCTGCTCTTGGCAGTCACACCAAAAAGCATGGTCTGAACGGCATCCGGGATATACTTCACGCCGA
>Ga0326512_10003283_pt1 | contig 11904 bp, 11 predicted proteins | sample 1_2617_0518_D_FD_203652 | JGI IMG/M metagenome (GOLD analysis project Ga0326512, IMG submission 203652) | Bovine rumen microbial communities from UC Davis, California, United States - 1_2617_0518 | ecosystem: Host-associated > Mammals > Digestive system > Stomach > Rumen | place: USA... | reverse complement strand
GCGCGCGCCAAAGCGCGTGGGCGCAGGCGCGGCACCGCTACGCCGCTGAGCGTAACGCAGAGAAAGGGGTTATTTATGCAAAACCGACCCACTCCACGAATACTCCGTAATGCATCGATACAGGTGAGTATGCAAAATTATGCAAGATAACGGCCAAAATATTGACAATTACAGGTCTAACCAGTACATTTGATTCAATAGGATTAGTGTAGGGCCTCCGAGCGGGGGCCCTTTTTCATGCCGTTCGGGGGTGGTGCACTTGGCGAACGACGGGCTCATCTCCAAGGTGCTCGGCAGGTTCCGCAGGCGCTCCGACGACAGGGCGAAGACCGCGAGCTACTTCCAGACGCTCACCGACTACTCCCCGTCGTTCCGCACGTGGCGCGGCGGGGTCTACGAGATGGAGCTGACCCGCGCATGCGTCCACGCATTCGCCAGTGCGTGCTCCAAGGGCGAGCCGCACATCAAGGGCAACGGAAGGCCGGAGCTCGTGAAGGCGTTCATGAGCTGGCCGAACCCGTTCATGACGTGGCCGCGCTTCCTGTACCGCCTCGCGACCATCTACGAGGTGGACTGCACGGCGTTCGTGGTGCCGACCTACGACGAGCGCGGCTACACCAACGGGCTGTTCCCCATCCGCCCCGAGACCACAGATCTCATCGACGTGGACGGCGAGATGTGGGTGCGCTTCAGCCTCCGCACGGGCGAGCACATGGCGTTCCCCGCCAGTGAGGTCTGCTGCATATCCAAGTACCAGTACCTCAGCGACTACTTCGGCACGCAGAACAACCTGCAGGCCACGATGGACCTGCTCAACAAGCAGGTGCAGGCCGAACACAACGCAGTGGAGCTGGGCGGGAAGATCAAGTTCATCGGCAAGATTACGGGGCAGGTGGCGCCAGAGGACCAGAGGCGCAAACGTGACGAGTTCTACGCCCGCAACTTCACCGACAACGACACCGTGCTGATGACCTACGACTCGACGTTCGCCGACATAACGCAGGTCAAGGCGAGCACCTACACCATCTCCACCGACGAGATGGAGCGCATCGACAAGCACGTGTTCGACTATTTCGGCTGCAATGAGGACATCCTGCAGAACAAGGCCGACGAGGCCAAGTGGGACTCCTACTACGAGGGCAAGGTCGAGACGTTCTTCCTGCACCTCTCCGAGGGTCTCACGCAGTCGTGTTTCTCCCGCAGGATGGTCACGCAGACGGACGCCAACCGCATCTGGTTCGGCTCCGACAGGCTGCAGTTCGTCAGCGCCGCCACCAAGCGAAACATCGTCCGAGACATGACGAGCTACGGAATCATGACCGTCAACGAGGGCCGTCAGATTCTTGACCTGCCGAGGCTGCCCGGCATGGACGTGTTCATGGTGCGCGGCGAGTTCTTCCAGATGGACATGAGCGGCACGGTGGTGTTCGCGTCGGGCGGTCGCGAGGGGCTTCCCGTCCCAGACCCGATCGACGACCCCGACTTCGACCTCGGCGGAGACGACGCAATCTACCAGGACGCCGACGCATACGGCGCGGTCGAGAAGCCAGACATCTAAGGAGGCGGACATGCCCGCAAAACCGATGGAACGCCAATATCGTTCCATGCTCACGCCGCTCGCGCCCGTCTCCACGGGTGCCGAGAAGCGCTTCGACACGGACTACTACGTGGAGGGTTACGCCTCCACCTTCAACGACCCGTACATGCTCTACAGAACTTTTGACGGCATTGACGTGTATGAGGTCATCGACCCCGACGCATTCGCGGATGCCGATATGAGCGACGTGATTTACCTCTATGACCACGAAGGGAGAGTTTTCGCCCGCCAGAGCAACGGCACGCTTGTTGTCGAGCCGCAGCTTCATGGTCTGTTCGTGGCCGCTGACCTCGGCAGCACAAGCTCATCCCGCAGTATTTACGAGGACATCGCCGCTGGGCTCATCACACGTATGTCGTGGGCGTTCGACCCCGATTGGGACTCCATCGAGGAGATTTACGACGAGGACGAACACAAGTTCACCTCAATCATCCATCGCGTCAGGAAGGTCTACGACGTCTCGTGCGTCTCGCTTCCTGCCGACCCCAACACCGAGATAAGCGCGCGTTCCTGTTTTGACGGAGCGATCAAGAGGATTGAAGCGGAGCGACTTCAAAGCGCGTTGGAGGCCAAGAAAGCCACCGAGCTTAGACGTAAGCGCATGGTGCTCGCGGCCAAAGCAATGCAACTTCGATAGAAGGGAGTCCGCATGATTCTTGCAGACTTCATTCCCATGGGCGCGGTCGAGCTGCGCCGCATGGACGGCGAGGCCTACATGACCCGCCGCGCGGAGGTGCTTGAGCTCTCCGCCAACCTGCCCGAGGACACCACCGTCGAGCAGATGGAGTCCATCGACTCCGAGATGAGCCTGTACAAGGCCGAGGACGAGCGCCGTGCCAACATCGCGGCCCTCAACGCCGAGAAGCGCGAGCTCGTCATCAACGGCGGCGGCAAGACCGTCGAATCCGTTGTCACCGCCGCTGTCAACACCCCTAACGAGGAGGTCGATATGCCCGCACAGCAGGCACGCTCGCTCGGCGAGCATTTCGTCAACCATCTCAAGCGCGAGGGACACGCCAAGTCCTTCCATGTCGTTGCCGCGCCGTTCTCCCGCGCTGCCACCGACGTTCAGAAGTCGCCCGACACAATCAACGTCCCGCAGGCCACTCAGGCCATCACTACCTACGACACCAGCGTCATCGAGGGCGTCCGCGAGTCGATGGGCGTGCTGAACCTCCTTGGCCGCGAGGTCATCGAGGGCAACACCCTCGTGTTCTTCACCGAGGGCGCCGTAGAGGGCACCATCGCCGACTCCATCGCAGAGGGCGCTGCGAAGTCCCGCATCCACTTCGCCGACCCGACCCCCACGACCGTCACCCTTGAGAAGGTCGCGGCCTACATCAAGGAGTCCGACGAGTACATCGACGACTACGGCTACCTCGCCAGCGCCATCAATGGCCGTCTGCTCTACGAGCTGAACCTCAAGCGTCAGGCCAAGGTCATTGCCGGGCTGCTCGGCACCTCCGGCATCCAGACCATCGGCGGCACCACGGCGGTCACCCGCACCGCAGTCGCCATCGCCGACGAGATCGCCAACGCAATCGCCGACACCATGACCTATTCTGGCCGTCCCGCGAACGCCATCGTCATGACCCCGACCATCTGGAAGCTCCTGCGTATCGGCAAGGACGGCGAGGATCGCTACTACGGCGGCGGCTACTTCGCGGCCCTGCACGGCGAGAACGTGTGGAACCTCCCCATCGTCCTTTCCAACCAGCTCACCGCCAACCATGTGGTCGTCGGCGCCTTCGACACCTGCGCATCACTTGTCACCAAGGCCGAGGGCGTCACCGTCGAGGCCACCAACACCGACCAGGACGACTTCATCAAGAACCTCATGACCATTCGTGCAGAGGTCCGCGAGAAGCTCGCTGTGCGTCGTCCCGCTGGCTTCGTGGACATCACCGTGGCGGCTTAGTGATGCTGCGCACCTACAAGTGGCGCGGCGTGTTCTGGCGCTTCGAGGACGGCAAGGCACCCGAGGGCGCCGTGCTAGTCGAGGTCGCGGGCGCTCCCGTGACCGCAGAGACGCCAAAGAAGGCGCCCGCGAAGCGCACGACGCGCGCGCGGAAGTCCAAGACAGAGGAATAGGAAGGTGGTCGTCGTGTCCCTGCTCGAAGACGTCAAGGTCGCTCTGAGGGTGGAGCACGACGCCACCGACTCCGAGATAGAGGACCTCATAACCGCAGCCATCTTCGACATGGCGAACAAGGGAATCTCCGTCACGTGGCTCGGCACGGACCCCATGGACGCCTCGTTCTCCATCAACGACGTGAACGAGGACGCGCTTCCCGCGATGGCGAAGCGCGCGGTCGTTACCTACGTCAAGGCCAACTACGGCTACGACAACGACGAGGCCGAGCGGCTCATGAAGTCCTACGACTCGATACTGTGCTCGCTGGGCAACAGCCGCTTCAACGCCGTGTACGAGACGGACGAGGAGGTGGACGCAGGTGCGCTGGGACTCGGTAATCTATCTCCGTGACATCGAGGCCAACATGGCCGTCAACGACGAGGGCGCGGAGGTCGAGGGCGAGCCCGTGGACACGCGGGTCTTCTGCAACGTCCGCTCCATCGGCATCGAGACGTGGGCGACCGCAGCGCAGCTCGGCCCGAAGCCAGAGCTGCAGGTGGAGGTCCGCACCATCGACTATCACGGCGAGACGCAGGCCGTCTACAAGGGCCGCGAGTACGACCTGAGCCACTCCACGACGCGCGGCGACAACACCATCCTCACCTACGCCACCCACGCGAGGAACGACAATGGGTAGGCACCTGTGGGTCGAGGAGGACCAGTTCGCCGCGGCGCTTTCCGACATCCTCGGGGACGTGGCGGACGGGGCCGACGAGGCCGTGTACCAGCTCGTGCACGACGCCGTGAGCGAGGGCCGCGACGAGTGGCGCCGCAACGCCAAGTCCTATGACTGGAAGTACGGCAGACACGTCACCTTCCGCACGCTTCGCAAGAAGCATGGCGTCGAGGGCCACATCTATTCCCGCAAGGCGGGACTGCCGCATCTCCTTGAGAAGGGCCACGCCAAGATCGGCGGCGGCAGGACGCGGGCGTACCTGCACGTCAAGCCAGCGGCAGACTACGCATTCAAGTTCGCACGCGACCATCTCGGCAGCTATCTAGCGAGGTACCTCTGATGAGCGCCAAGTCAGCCGTCTACGCCGCCCTCGCCGCGACCGGCATCCCTGGACGTCAGGACGCCTACCCAGTGGGCAAGGCGCCCGCCCCGCCCTTCTTCGTCTACTCGATGGAGTCGCGCGGCGGTTTCGTGGCGGACGGAATCATCTACGCGGGGCTCCCGCGATTCCACGTCGAGCTGTTCGAGAAGGCGTCGAACGCCGAGACCGAGGCGCTCCTGCGCAACGCCATCCTCTCGCTGGGGTGCGTCCCCGACGAGACCGGCATCTGGTCTGAGTCCGAGGTCTGCCACATCGAGCAGTACGACTTCACCTATCACAACAGAGAAGAATAGGAGGCCATCATGGCCGAGCTTTCCAAGGTCCGCTTCGGACTCGCCAAGGCTTACTACGCCGTCATCAAGACTGACGGTACCTACGATAACCCCGTCGCCATCCCCGGCGCCGTGTCCCTCGACCTCAGCCGCGAGGGCTCCGAGCCCTCCACCTTCTGGGCCGACAACATCGCCTATTACGTGACCCCCGCCGCGAACGGCGGCTACACGGGCACCTTCAACTTCGCCATCATCCCCGACAGCTTCAAGGTCGCCGTTCTCGGCGAGGTCGTGGACGACAACGGCATGCAGGTCGAGGTCGCCGACGCCACCCCCAAGTCCTTCGCCCTCCTGTACGAGGTCGAGGGCGACGCGGACAAGAAGCGCTACGTATTTTTCAACTGCACTGCACAGCGCGTCGCGGCCGGAGCCAACACCAAGTCCGACTCCACCAGCCCCGACACGCAGGACCTTGAGTTCACCGCCATCGGCAAGGACTTCACCTTCGGCGGCACCGGCGTGACCAAGAGCATTGTCAAGGGCTCCGCTGAGGAGGCCGCGACCGCGTTCGCCACTTGGTACACCGCCGTGCCGACGCCGACCAAGGCCCAGTAGGCACTACAGCACAAAACACGTTGAGACGGCCCCGTTGCGCATCCTGTCACTGCGCTGCGGGGCCTCTCGCATACCCAGACACAGACAGGAGTGTTTGCAATGCTCATCAAGTTCAAGAACGTCTCTGGCCGTGGCGTTCGCAACCCGATTCGCTGGGGCGACGGCGACGACGTGCACTTCGCCGTCTGCTCCACCTACGCACTCAAGATCTACCAGCAGGCCTTCATCGACGACACGTGCTCGAAGCACCACTCGCTCATCAACGACGTGATGGACACGGGTGACGGTGACGACGGGACGTTCTCGTCCCTCATCGGCGTCGACTGGGACGCCGACATGAGAGCCGCGTGGGCGATGATGCGCTCCGCAGACGTGGCAGGGCTCAACGACGGCGTGGAGCCCATCCCGAGCTACGACGAGCTGCTTGAGGCGCACGCAGCCGACGTCATCGACTACGCCGACCTGCATACGTGCGTGTCGAGGGAGATTGATGCCACCTTTCGTTCCCTATCCGCCCGACTCGCTAAGGCAGCGCGAGAGCAGGAGCGGAGGCAAGGGAGGTAGCGGCAAGACGCACCTGCCCTACACGCAGGTGTTTCTCGCTGCCATGAGGCTCGGGTACTCGCGGAGGGACCTGGCCGAGATGCCCTACGGCGAGATAGTGTTCGACCTCGCCGCGACGAACGAGGCCACGACGGACGACGACGAGCAGGCGAACGTCGAGATGGCAACGCAGGAAGACATAAGAAACATGCTGGGGTAGGTGATGAACCATGGCCGAGTACGCAGGCCTTGAGATTCGCATTGGCGGCAACACGACCAAGCTCACGAACGCGCTCAAGGCACCGACGAAAAGCGCTGCGGAGCTGCAGTCGCGCATTCGCCAGATTACCAAAGCCATGCAGTTCGACCCGACCAGCCTCAAGAACGTGGACACCCGCATCAAGATAACGGGCGACCGTATGCAGTCCCTGCAGTCCAAGGCGCAGATCACCCGCACGGCCATGAAGCAGCTCGGCGACACCATGACGAAGGTGCTCGACGGCAAGGGCAACGCCATGTCCGTGCGGCAGATTGCCGAGGACACCGAGAACCTGTCCCTCAAGGCCAAGCAGGCCGACGAGCGGTTCAACGGTCTCACCAAGACGCTCGCCGAGATATACGACGCATGGAACAAGGTCGCGCGCAACAAGGGTGCGGACGACCTCTTCGACCAGCTCGGATTCACGCAAGCTGACGCCCAGCGCCTGATGGGCGACACGACGACCTTGCGCGACTTCAACAAGGCCATGCGCGACGAGCAGGAAATTCGCGCGTCGTTCGGCTACGAGGGCGGCAAGCCGCTCATCAGCGACGCCGACATAGACAGGATACGGCAGCTCAAGGAGATAAACTTCCACGGCATGTTCGATCGTGGCCTTGATCTGGACGACGTGGTGAAGGACGCCGAGAAGCTCGGTGTCGTGCTGGAAGACTCCGCCATCGCCAACGTCCGCGAGCTGCAAAGGGTGTTCAAGGACGCGCAGAACGACAAGAAGGCGTTCGATGACGCGCTCAGCTTCGAGCAGATGGGAACCGACCTTCAGCGCATCGACTCCGAGGCAGAGAGCCTTTCGCAGACCATGCGCAAGCTGGACGACGGCATGACCGACGCCGTGAGGGGCCACGCGTTCCAGGGCCTTGAGACGGACGTTCGCAAGGTCGACGCCGCCCTCGACAGCGTGGAGCGCGACCTTGAGCGCACGGGCGAGGCTATGAAGGTCGACCCCGGCAACATCGAGCTCGCGAAGCGCTACTTCGACGATCTGCAGCAGAAGGTCAAGCTGTCCGAGGAGAAGGTCAGCGCCCTTAACCACGAGATGACGCTGCTCAAGATGAGCGGCGCGGAGGAGGCCGCGAAGCAGCACCAGGACCTCGCCAAGTGGATTGAGGAGTCCGCAGAGGCCGCGCGCAGAGCGAACAAGGAGCTGTCCGACCAGAAGGCGACGGTCGCGAACCTCACCGACCAGACCGAGAGCCTACGGCAGAGAATCGCCACCGTCAAGGGCGACTCCACGCTCGCGGGCTACAGCGATGGTGTGCTCGAATGGAAGAAGCGCACCGAGCAGCTCACGACGGCGATGAACGAGCTGGAGAAGGCGGAGGGAGACGTCACGACCCAGCAGACGAAGCTGGGCGAGGCGCAGACCGCGTTCGATGACGCCAAGAGGGATGTCAAGGAGTACGAGGAGCGCCTGAGCAGTCTCACAGCCGAGGAGAAGAGGTTCACCGAGGAATACAACAAGGCGTTCGCCGAGAATAACGGCATCGATGACGGCATAAACGGCCTGACCGACATGTGGAACCATCTGCAGCAGTTGGAGAGCGAGGTCGCGCAGGTCGACGCCGCCTACAAGGGCGCGCAGACGAACATGGAGCTGTTCAATGGTAAGCTGACCGACCAGCGGGAGCGCGCTAAGAACGCCGAAAGCTCGCTCGAACAGGCGACCGAGAGGGTGAATGACCTCAAGCAGGCCGTCGCCGACCTTGAGAAGCGCCGCGACGTGAAGCTCTTCCAGAACCCAACCGGCGAGGTCGAGGAGATGGAGTCCGAGCTGAAGAGGCTCCAAGGCGAGCTTGACGAGGCAACCACCAAGGAAATGGAGCTAGCCAAGGCGTACGACTCCGCGAAGAGCGAGAACGAGCTGGCAAAGACCGCGCATAAGCTGCAGGACGTCGGGCAGGAGGCCAACGACGCCGCAGCGGAGCTCAAGAAGGCGCAGGACTCGCTCTCGGGTGGCATGGGCGGCATACTCAACGCCTCCACCGTCAAGTCCATCGGCATGACGCTCTCCGCGACCCTCACGCCAGCGCTCGTCAGCGTCGGCTACAGCATGATTGACGCGGGCTCCGACGTCGATGCCGCGTACCGCGACATGCGCAAGACGGTAGAGGGCACCGAGGAGCAGTTCGAGCAGCTGCGCAGCGCCGCAATCGACTTCTCGCGTACGCACGTCACGAGCGCAGAGCAGATACTGCAGATCGAGGCCATCGGCGGAGAGCTTGGTGTGGCAACGGAGTCGCTGCAGACCTTCGCAGAGGTCATCAGCAACCTGGACGTGGCGAGCAACCTTGACACCGAGGGCGCCGCGACCGCTCTGGGCCACCTCGCGAACATCATGCACCTCAGCGAGGACGACTACGTGAGCTTCTCCGACGCCCTCGTGCGACTCGGCAACAACGGCGCGTCCACCGAGACGGAGATTGTGAACATCGCCGAGCGAATCGGCTCAATGGCGGCAATCGTTGGCATGTCGGCAAGCGACACGCTCGCGTTCGCCAGCAGCGTCGCTTCGACCGGACAGAACGCGGAGGCCGCAGGCACCGCGATAAGTAAGACCATCGGGTTCATGGAGACCGCAGTGGCCGCAGCGGGCGGCACGCTCGACACGAGCTTCGAGGCCATTGACGCCGCGGTGCAGCAGGGCGGCGACTCGCTCACCGTGTTCGCGAACCTCGCGGGGCAGTCTGCCGATGAGTTCGCCGAGGCGTGGGAGAGCGACCCCGACGCCGCGTTCGAGGAGCTATCGGGCTACGTCGAGAGCGCGAAGAGCTCGCTGCAGGGCATCGCGGACGTAGCGCACATGAGCGCCGACGAGTTCGCGCAGACATGGGAGTCCGACCCGACCACGGCGCTGAAGGCGTTCATCGAGGGCCTGAACGACATCGAGGGCGCGGGCGGCTCCGCCGACGCCGTGCTGCAGGGGCTTGGCATCACGTCTGTGCGCCAGAAGCAGGCCATCGAGGGCCTGATGCAGACGGTCGGCGGTCTCGACGACAACCTCAAGATGTCCGAGGACGCATGGAACGGCGTCTCCGATAAGTGGGGCGCGGCGGGCGACGCCGCCAACGAGGCCGCGAAGAAGGCCGAAGGCTTCTCTGGTCAGGTGCAGATTCTCAAGAACATCTGGCAGATCTTCCTCGCCGAGCTGGGCGAGGGCTCCGTGCCGATAATCCAGTCGGTGACTGGTGCCATCGAGGGGCTGTCCAAGTGGTTCTCGGGACTCGACAAGTCGGCCAAGACTGCCGTGGTGCTGCTCGGCGGCGTCACTGCGGCGCTCGGCCCCATGCTGTCAATCGGCGCGACCGCAGCCACGAGCACCAAGGAGCTGAAGGATTGGTTCGACGGCGCGACGAGCGGCATAAACCTCGTCAAGATGGCCGCGAAGCACGGCGGCAAGGCCATCACCGAAGAGATGGCGAACAGCATGTCCACCATGAGCAAGCTCAAGCTCGTGGGCAAGGACCTCGGGGTGACGCTCCTGAAGGGGCTCGCCGTCGCTGGCGTCGTGGCGGGCATCATCGCCATCGGCATCGCGCTCAAGAACCTCTACGATCGCTACCAGGACCACATAGCCGCGACCAAGGGGCTGTCAGACGCCCTCGGCAACGTGGGCAGGGAGGCCGATGTGACGGTCGGCAGCGCCGACATGGTTGGCTCGCGGCTCCGTGACCTCGCAGCCGACTCCCGTGACTACGAGGGCCGTCTCGCAGACCTCACGCACACAATCGAGGAGTCCAACAGTCAGTACGGCACCTATGCTGGCACCCTCAACTATTACGGCGATACCGTGAGGGAGCTCGCTGGCAAGGAGGGCCGCACGAAGGAGGAGAGCGCAAAGCTCGCCGCCGCGCTGCAGGGAATCAACGACGCATGCGGCACCACCTACGCAATCGACGAGTTCGGCAACATCATCGACACCCAGACGGGCCAGATTCAGGAGAACACCGACGCGATTCTCGCGAACGTCGACGCCCGCCGCGCTCAGGCCCTCATCGAGTACTACAGCGACGACTACGCCCAAGCGGTAGGCCAGTTCCAAGACGCCACTGACAACCTCAAGGAGGCGCAGGAGTCCTACAAGAAGCTCTCTAGCGCGGAGGGCAAGGCCGAGTACTTCGCTCACGCGAAGGAGGTCTACGGTAGCAACTACGACCAGAGCAAGGTTCAGGCGGCGTACAACAAGGAGCTTGAGGACGGCCAGACGGCCATCAGCAACTACTCTCAGGAGGTCCAGAAGACTGGTCAGGCCCTCTCGACGCTTGAGGGCAAGATGGATGTCGCGCAGACCGAGCTCAATGAGTCGCAGCGAGCCCTCGACGAGGCCGCGAAGGCCGAAGAGGAGTTCAACAAGCGCACCGAGACGGTGGCCGCAGACGTGACTGGAAACATGAAGCGGCTCTCCGACGCGGTAAAGGAGGCCGGCGGCGACGACTCCGCGTTCAACGACATGGTTGACGGCCTTTCCGCAATCAGCGTCAGCGCGAAGGAGCTGAACGACGTCGACATGGGCACGCTCGCGAGCGCCTTCAGCTCGGTGGGCGGCTCGATGGATCAGGTCATTCAGGCGCTCGTCAACGGCGGCGTCCAGCTTGACACGTGGAACGCCGCACTTGAGGCGGCTCCTGGCGCGGCGGAGAACATGGCTGGCCTCACCGCAGCCGCATTCGACTCAATGTACGAGATTGCCGGTCAGGACCTCAACGACACGATGCTCCTCATCGCAGGGCTCGACACGATGCAGGTCGGCGATAAAACCTTCTACATCGGGGACAACGGCTCCGTCGTTGACTCCGAGGGCATGATCTACGACCTCAAGACGCAGCTCGACGAGCTCCCGCCAGAGGTGGTGACGCTCATCAACGGCGACAACAGCGACGCGCAGAGCAAGATTCGGGAGACCGAATCAAGCCGCAAGAAGCTCGATGGCAAGTCTGCCAACATCGGCATCTATGCCAACGACTACGCCTCTGGAAAGATTTCCTCCGTCAAGGAGGAGCTCAATCGGCTCCATGGAAGGTCGGCGACGACCAACATCTATGTGGTCAGGCACGAGAAGCAGGCGACTGGCGGCATGAACAGCCGACCAGTCATCCCAAGGCACGCGACTGGCTACATCGCTACTGGGCCGACTCTGACCAACCAAGGGTGGGTAGGCGAGGATGGCGTCGAGGCGGTGGCAAACTGGGCCACTGGCGGCGCCGTCGTGCCGCTCACCAACAAGAAGTACATGCTGCCAATCGCGGACGCGATAGCCGAGGGGATGTCACAGCGTCTCGGTGGCGGCTCCGGCGTGACCTACAACACATACATCAACGACGCGATAGTGAACGGCGACGCCGAGGTGCAGGCGGCAGTGCTCGCCCTGCTCACGACGTTGCAGAGGAAGGGGGCGATGAACCGTGGCT
>Ga0326512_10003282_pt1 | contig 11905 bp, 10 predicted proteins | sample 1_2617_0518_D_FD_203652 | JGI IMG/M metagenome (GOLD analysis project Ga0326512, IMG submission 203652) | Bovine rumen microbial communities from UC Davis, California, United States - 1_2617_0518 | ecosystem: Host-associated > Mammals > Digestive system > Stomach > Rumen | place: USA... | reverse complement strand
GCCCTCGCCAAGTTTGCTGTTGACGGTAATGCTTCCGCCATGAAGCTGCAGGTATTCTTTGGTTAGATGTAGCCCGATTCCAGTGCCGGTCACCGAAGGGTCCGCTGTGTTCTTGCTTTGGTAGTAGCGGTCGAAGATGTGTGGAAGGTCGCGACTGGGGATGCCGCAGCCGGTATCCTTTACGGTGATGCTGAGCCATTCTGTATCGGTCTTGGCGACGCTTACTGCTATCTGGCCGCCAGCTGGCGTGAACTTGAAGGCATTGCTGAGCAGATTGTATAGGATATGCTGCAATTTGCGGCTGTCGAAATTGATGTAGAGTTGTTCATTGGGTATGGCATACCAAGAAGTATATCGGCACTTACAACAGTGGTACTGGCAGGACTTACGGGCAGATTCCCGTGGCTGATAACCTTGGTAACCGAGGGAATGCGCCCAGCAATACTTATACCAGCGTGATGACAGAGGTGTGGAACAGTCAGAATGGACAGGGATGGATGCCTGGCGTGGCAACAAACCCGCTGGACAGCAAGAATCCGTCGGGCGCCAACGATTTCTATCTACAAGATGGCAGCTACGTCAAGCTGAAGAATATCACCCTGGGCTACACGTTGCCACAAAGCGTTTTCCTGAATAGCAACTTCATCCGTGGTGCCCGCTTCTTCGTAGATGCCCAGAATGTGGCTACATTCACCGGATACGACGGCTTTGATCCGGAACTCTCAACGGGCAATCCCTATCCTCAGGCTTTGTCGCTCTCATTCGGATTTAATCTTAACTTTTAACTCAGACAGAATATGAAAAAGATCATGATAGGCGCCATGATGTGCGCAACAGCAATGGTGACTCTGCTCACTTCGTGTGAGGACACGCTAGAGACAAAGAACTTCACGGATATGTCGCCAAGTAATTTCTTCAAGACCGAAGGTGACTTCGATGCAGCTGTAACAGGTCTCTACCTGCCCCTAACTACCAACTGGGGATACAGCGATGGCGGTACGGGCGGCTGGTACACGTCGTTGTTTAATGCAGACATGAGCTCTTATTTCTCGGCAAGTCTGATTACCGGTGACGTGATGCGATCCTATTCCACTCATCCATACGCCGAGTTCAATGTGGGACCATCGACAAATGGAGCCATCAGCACTACCTATAACGTGCTTCGCTTTGTGGCCCGTGCTACCGATGTCATCAATCAAATGGAAAACAGTAACGGAGCTACTGAAGTTATCCGTTCTCGCTATATCGCTGAAGCAAAGATATTGCGCGCATTCTATATGTACACATTGTTCGACTTCTTTGGCCCGCTGAATGTGAAACTCGATCCTTCGACTCTGATGAATAATGAAATCGAACCGCGTCCGTCGAGTGAAACTTATATTGGGTATATAGAGAAAGACCTGAACGACGCACTTGCCACGGTTTCGCTGCCAGACAGGTATAATGATAATCCCGACGAGTGGGGACGGATGTCAAAGGCAATAGCATATGGCATCAAACTTCGTCTTTACATGCATGAGAAGAACTGGCAGCAGGCCAAGGCTACGGCACAGACGCTGATGGGCATGGGCTACCGACTGCTTGACAGCTATGAGCGCGTGTTCGCTTCGGCCGTCAATGATGAGCTCATCTGGGCTGTGCCTGCCAACACTGCATCGGACAACTATTACGTGACGGAAACGCTTCCTAACGACTTCAAGCGTGGCTATAACCACCAGGGACGATCGTATATCCGCGGCACAGAGGATACTTATTTCTCTGGGTGGAAAGCCTATTGCATGCGGTGGGAATTCTACGATACATTTGAGCCGAACGATACCCGTAAGGATGTGATACTCTGTGAGTATGACAATTCTAATGGTCAGCGCGTGAACCGTGAGAATGGGATGGTGGGACCGATACCCATCAAGTTTATGGACACGCAGTTTGCCAACTGGGGAACACAGACAGCCCAGCCCGTGCTCCGCTATGCAGAAGTCCTGTTGTCGTTTGCTGAAGCCGAGAATGAACTGAACGGTCCGAGTGCCGAGGCTGTTCAGGCTCTGAAGCAGGTGACCGACCGAGCTGGTGTGGAGATTCCCGCATCGGCAACTGCCAGTAAAGAGGCATTCCGCGACTATCTGCTGCTGGAACGTGGTCATGAACTATTTGGTGAGGGCATGCGTCGTCAAGACCTGATCCGCCACGGGGTGTATATAAAACTGGCTCGTGAGCGTGGCAATAATGCTCAGGACTATCAAGTGCTGTTCCCCATTCCACAGTTTGCCATTACGGAGTCGAACGGTATCCTTAAACAGAATCCCGGATATTAAAAAGAATTAACATCGTTTTCATAATAAGATGATTTTTTCCAACGTTATTAGTTTTAGTTAGTGTAATTGTTAGTGCGAAGGGGCAGGACCTTCAACCTCCTGACCCCTTCTTTTTCTGAGAAATAATAGCGATGACAACACGAAATTTGATGATGAGCCTTTTGCTGCTGGCAGGCATTGGGTCAAAGGGGCAGACCATGGAGGAGGCATTCAAGAATCCTCCGGCAGAAGCGAAGCCGCTCATGATATGGCAGTGGATGGACGGACTGGTCTCGAAAGAGGGGATTACGGCCGATCTGGAAGCCTACAAGGAGGCTGGTATTGGTGGTGTGCAGAACTTTCAGGTGGGAGGCCCCATGCAGGGTCTCGCTAAGGACACCACCAATGCCATCGGTTCTGAGAGATGGCAACGACTGATGCGCTTTGCCATCGACGAGTGCCGTCGGCTGGGTTTATCGTTCGGCACGCATAACTGTCCAGGATGGTCGTCAAGCGCCTATCCGGCGGTCAAACAGGAATATGCCATGCAGAAACTGGTATGGAGCACAACGGTAGCTTCTGGCAAGAGTCGCACTCGTCTCATCATGCCAGAGACAGATCCGCAGTATAGCTATTATCAGGATGTGGCGGTGATAGCTGTTCCCGATCAGGACAGCGTGCCGATGAGTTCGATCAGGAATCTGACTGGCAAGATGGACAGCAAGGGCATACTGCATTGGAAGATGCCTCAAGGACGTTGGAGGATCTATCGTTTCGGGCATACACCCAACGGGAAAACCAATGTGGCTACGTCGCCAGAGAGTGGTGTTGGATTGGAGTGTGACAAAATGAACCGTGAGGCAATCAGGCATTTCTGGGAGTCTTATCCCTCTATCTTAATAAGTCTGGCTGGCGATGAAATTGGGAAGACATTCCAACGATTGGAAATTGACAGCTATGAGGCTGGTGGTCAGGACTGGACCTCAGCGATGCCTAGGGAATTTCAGAAACGGCGTGGCTACGACATGTTGACTTGGTTGCCCGTGGCTGCGGGGATGACTATCGACAACAAAGCGAGCAGCAAGAAGTTTCTGAATGACTGGCGTGAAACGGTTACCGACCTGTTTGCCGAGCATTATTACGGTTATATGAGCCAGTTGGCGCATGAGCACGGCCTACAGCTATTGGTACAGCCCTACGGAACGGGGGGAGGAAGTGGCCGTTTCAATCCTATCAATACCGACAAAATCTGCAGGCAGTTGGCGGCAGATGATCCCATTAGTGCCGAGTTCTGGACCAACCCCACCAACTGGGGATGGAATGACGTACCGAGGGTGGTGGATGCGACAAGACGGGCAGGACACGAAATCGTCTATGCAGAGGGATTCACCTGCTGGCCCCTATATGCGTGGAAAGATGATCCAGCACGGCTGAAAGCCATCGCCGACTCGGCTTTCTGCCGTGGCATTAACAAGCTGATGCTGCATGCTGGCGCACACAATCCTTGGGTGAATGCCAAGCCTGGCATGTCGTTCGGTATGTGGGGTACACAGTGGACGCCAGGACAGACATGGTGGAAGGATGGTGCCAAGCCTTTGTTCTCTTACTTTGCCAGATGCCAGGCATTGCTGCAGCGAGGGGTTTACGTGGATGATTTCAAGAGCAGGGATGCCTCGCTGACCACTGACGCCCACAGCATCCACTGGATACACCGGCGGGACGGTGAGACCGATATCTATTTCGTAGCCAATACCAAGGACAGTACGCTGATGCCTCATGTTACTATTACAGGTACGGGCAGACTGCCTGAGGTGTGGGATCCGGAAACAGGGAATATGTCTGAGGCAGAAATATGGAAGATGGCAGACGGCAAGACACAAGTGACGTTGAATCTGACCACACGGCGAGCCGTGTTCCTCGTCTTCAGGAATCCAACGACAGAGACTGGATCGGCAAAAGAGTCTTTCTCAGACGACATCACCGACACCATACCCATAACAGGAACGTGGACGGTCGGATTTGATGAAGATAAGGTTGTTGAATGGCCATCGCTGATGCCTTGGAATGAGTCGATTGACAGCGATATCAAATACTTCTCAGGGACTGCTCATTATGAGCAGCACCTGTATCTGAACGAACTTGACCGCCACTATCGATATATCCTTGATCTGGGTGAAGTGAAGAATCTTGCAACGGTTCGTGTGAATGGAAAGGTATGTGGTACACTTTGGCGACCACCCTTTACCATTGACATCACCGAGGCGCTGCTTGGCGGTGACAATCTGCTGAAGGTTGATGTCACTAATCTATGGGTGAATCGTATGGTGGGTGATGAACAAGAACCTGACGATGTGGAATGGTCAGAACCTGTGGCCTTCGGAGCTGCTCCCAATTCACCAACCATTGGCCGGTTTATGAAAGAAGTGCCAGAATGGCTCAGCCAGGGACAGCCACGCCCCTCCAAGCGTAAGGCTGTCGTCTCGTTTAAGTTTTTTGAGAAAGACACTCCGCTTCTCCGCTCAGGATTGATAGGCCCAGTGGTGCTAAAGAAAACAGCAGTCCTCGCACAGCAGCCTTCCGTTGAGAATGAACTATGGATAAAATATGGCAAGCATCCGATTTACGGTGTGCTGAGTACGCCTGTCAATGGACAGAAGAAACATCCGATTGTGATAGTGGCTCATGGTTTCAACGGATCACATCATTTTGGACGTAGTTATTTCAAAATGCTGAATGAGATGGGATATATGTGCTATACCTTTGATTTCCCATGTGGCGGAACTGGAAGCCGGACAGACAACAATACGGTAAACATGTCAGTGATTGACGAGCAGAAAGCATTGGAGACTATCGTGCGATATTTTAAGTCGCATTCAGATGTCGACAAAAAAAATATCGTACTTCTGGGTAGTAGCCAGGGGGGCCTTATTGCTGCTCTGACCGCTGCCAGCCTGCAGAAAGATATCAGTAAACTGATTCTCGAGTTTCCTGCCTTGTGCATCCCTGACAACTGGAACAGTCGCTATCCGCAGGTATCCGATATACCAGATACCACAAAAGTATGGCAAGTTCCTATTGGACGACAATTCTTTACAGAACTCCGTAATATGGATCCATACCAGGCTGTTGAGGCATATCGTCGACCTGTTCTTATCATACACGGTGATGCCGACCCTGTAGTGCCAATAGATTATTCCCGTCGGGCTGTTAAACTGTACAAGGATGCCCGGCTGCTTGAAATACCAAATGCCGGACATGGTTTTGGCGCGGAGGATTTTCAACGCTCATTGGCATGTATACGACAGTTCTTGTGTCCTTCCAGACATGCTGTTATCAATGGTGTTCCATGGTATGACCAACATGGTAACGTCGTGAATGCCCATGGGGCAGGTATAACATATGACAATGGACGCTACTGGCTGTTTGGTGAATACAAATCAGATTCAACCAATGCGTTTCCCGGTTTTTCTTGTTATTCTTCTTCCGACTTGGCTACCTGGCGTTTTGAAAGAGTGGTCTTACCTGTTCAGAAGAATGGCATCCTTGGTCCGCAACGGGTGGGTGAACGTGTGAAGGTGATGAAGTGTCCCAAGACAGGACAATATGTCATGCTGATGCATACCGATGCAATGGACTATAATGATCCGCATATCGGCATAGCCACTTCTCCAGCAATTAACGGAGAGTATCAACTGAAGGGTACGCTTCAATATAAAGGCAAACCGATAAAGCAGTGGGATATGGGCGTTTTTCAGGATGATGACGGTACTGGCTATCTTCTTATCCATCATGGACCCATCTATCGGCTGAGCAATGATTACTTGTCAGTTGATACGATGGTGGCCCGTGTGGAAGGAATGGGGGAGTCGCCTGCAATGTTCAAAAAAGACGGTATCTACTATCTGCTGACATCGAACCTGACTAGTTGGGAACGTAATGACAATTACTATTTTACGGCTCCATCTCCAGCTGGCCCTTGGACGCGTCAAGGAAACTTTTGTCCAGAAGGTTCACTGACATGGAACTCGCAGACGACCTTTGTCATGAAACTACCCGATGGAACACCGATGTATATGGGCGACCGTTGGAGCTACCCCCATCAGGCTTCTGCCGCTACATATGTCTGGTTGCCATTGCAGACCAATGGAGTTAGACTCTCTATTCCTGCCTATTGGAATGCATGGGATGTTCGGACTATAGCACCTGTTGACCCGTTAAAGGAATGTTTGAAGACACAAGTCAACTTCTCGTCGAATGACATTGGAGCAAAAACCACCATTCCCTTCAAGGGCAGAAGAATATTTGTAACAGGTGAGGCAAATGCTCACGGAGGGTATGCTAAACTGACCATCCGTAATCAAAAAGGGAAGGTGTGTGTAACAACTCTCATAGACTTCTATGCCAAAATGCCAGAACAGGGAATTCGTTATGCCAGTCCGATACTGCCAATGGATGAATATGAACTGGTGATAGAAGTGACTGGCGACAGGAGTAATTGGACTGACAAACGTCACAACCTTTATGGTACGGACGGTTGCTTTGTAAATGTTTTAGCAGTATATAATGAATAGATAATAAAGATTATTAATTATGAGAAAATGGTTAATGATATCCTGTCTTATGCCGGTGCTCGTATTTGCACAGACAGGAAGCTTGAAAGGCAAGCAGATTGGCGTTATTGGCGATAGCTATGTCCGCAATCATGTTGGTAAGATTGAGGATACCTGGCATTATAAGTTTGCACAGAAACATCAGATGCAGTATTTTAATTATGGTCGTAATGGGAATTGTATTGCTCTCGATTTGGAACGTTGGGGACCTGGCATGTACCAGCGCTACAAAGATATGAAGGACTCTTTGGATTATATCATAGTTATTGCTGGCCACAACGATGCCGTCCGCGAACGTCTTGACTCTATTGGCATGGATACATTCCGTGAACGTCTTGGCTTACTATGCAGTGGGCTTATTGAGCGATATCCTAATGCAATGATATTCTTTTTTACACCTTGGACTTGCAAAGATTTTATAGGCAGTCCACGTCAACAGGTGGTTGATACGATACTTGAGATCTGCGGATCATACGGAATCCCTGTTTTTGATGCAGCCCGTCATAGTAATATCTTTGCAGCAAGTGAACAGTTTCGGAAGATTTATTTTCAGGGAGGAAAAGGTACTGACACAGCTCACCTAAATCCGCAAGGGCACGACCGATTCTTACCTGTGGCAGAAAAATTCATTCTTCAATACATAAATGAACAATGATGCCATCTGTTAGACGGCTTTGACGCCCTCGCGAAGTCGTAGAGGAAAAACTGCCAGCCTCCAAATAGTGACTGGCAGTTTTTTCATCTATAGGATACGATACACTATTTGTCAATGCTTACCAGCGTATATTTGCGACTGCCGAGACCAATCCTTTCGGCATGTTCGATGGTGTGTATGCCATGCTGTTTGTCAATACGGCTCAGAAGGTCGGTGGGGTCGTTCTTGGCTGTGACCTTCTGCTGGTTGATGATGTCAATACAAGCCTGGTCGAGGGCTACAGGGTCTGTTGATGCCAGTATACCGTAGTCTTCGAGTTTCACGGGGGCAGGATGATCCACGCAGTCGCAGTCAATCGACATGTTGTTCATCACCGAGATGTAGATGATGCCCTGCTGCTTCTGGAAGTAGTTCACTACAGCTTGCGCTGCGGCAGCCATCGATTCGAGGAATCCGTCCTGGTTGCCGATATATTCCGGCGTCCAGAGCTTCGACATGTCAAGCTTCTCCATCTTACCTGCGGAGTGAATGTAAGCCTTGCCGTTCCGGCTGGCACAGCCGATGGAGAGGTTCTTCAGCGCACCGCCGTAACCGCCCATGGGGTGACCCTTGAAGTGGTTAAGAGCAATCATGAAGTCGTAGTTGGCCATGTGTCCTCCCACGATGTCGAACTTGATATTGCTCTGATCCTTCACGGGGATGCGTATCTCATCATACTCGTCCATGATGTCCACAGGGAAATACTTCGTAAACCCGTGCCGCTCGATGACCTTCCAGTGGTTCTCCGATGAATTGCGGTCATCCCTCTCGTTTCCAGGACCGCTGCTGTAGGCTGTGTTACACTCCACAACAGTGCCGTCTACCTCGAAGATGAGATTCTTGACAAGTTCAGGCTTCAGGTAGTTGGGATTACTGCCCTCGCCGGTACTCATTTTCACTGCCACGCGTCCCTTAGCAGGAACGCCCAGGGCTTTGTATATCTTAACCAACGACTCAGGGCTGATGTCCCTGGTCAGATATACCGTGCTCTGTGCAAGAGCCGCTGCCGATGCAACCAGCATCATTGCAGCTATCATCAATCCTTTTCTCATATTCTACATCTTTCCAACCAGTTCAATTACCTTCTGCTTGGTTTCCTCAGTCTTCTGCTCGTCAATTTTTGCACTGACAAAGCCCATGTTCTCGACCTTCCAGTAGTTGCAGATGTCACGGAACTCAGCAATGGCACCGTCATAGACACCAGGCGAATAGGATGACATCAGCAGAGCCATCTTCTTCACTTTTGCAGGTGCATTCACGCAGTACATGCGCTGGATGGGTGCTTGGATCTGTGCGCAGAGCGTGAAGTAATAGATGGGTGCTGCCAATACCAGCACCTCTGCCTCTGCCATAAGGGGGTAAAGCTCCTGCATATCATCCTTTTGAATGCAGGCACCATTGCCTTTGTTATGACAGTACTCACAGGCCAAACAACCTGCAATCTTCTTCTTCGATACGTTGACCAGTGTAACCTGATGACCTGCTGCCTCGGCAGCCTTCTTGTACTCTTCCGCCATCCATGCGGTGTTGCCGTTTGCTCGTGGTGAGCCTTGTAGAATCAGAATGTTCATAATCGTATTTGTTTAGTATAAATCCTTAAACTATGTTGTTTTAACCATGCAAATATACGAAATTTGCGGCAAAATCCGTATATTTGCACCTTAGATTTATGATAGTTTAGAAGTTTATGGATAAAATTGTATTGATAACAGGGGCAACAAGCGGCATCGGACTGGCTTGTGCAAGGAAGTTTGCCGAGAACGGAGATAAACTGATTCTGACAGGCAGGAACGAACATCGTCTGGCAGAGATTCGCAAAGAGTTGACGGAAAAGGGTACTGAGGTACTTACCTTGGCTTTCGACGTGAGAGACCGTGAGAAAGCGAGGCAGTATATCAGCGAACTCCCAGATGAATGGCAGAAGATCGATGTGCTGGTGAATAATGCAGGCCTTGCCTTGGGCTTGGAGCCAGAGTATGAGGGCGACCTTGATGAGTGGGAAACGATGATTGACACGAACATCAAAGGACTGCTGACGATGACTCGACTGATAGTTCCTGGCATGGTGGAGCGTAACAGCGGTCATATCATCAATGTTGGCTCTGTAGCTGGCGATGCAGCCTATGCAGGTGGTAATGTCTATTGTGCTACGAAGGCAGCAGTAAAGGCGTTGTCGGACGGACTCCGCATCGATGTGGCTAATACGGCTATTCGTGTCACCAACCTGAAGCCAGGTCTTGTTGAGACGAACTTCAGCAATATCCGTTTCCATGGTGACAATGACCGTGCTGCCAATGTATACAAGGGCATCAAGCCCCTGACAGGCGATGACATTGCCGATGTGGCAGTCTATGCAGCCAATGCTCCCGCTCATGTCCAGATAGCCGAGGTGCTGATTCTTGCTACTCATCAGGCCAGCGGCAGTGTCATTGTTAGAAAATAGTCTCAATCGAAGTGTACACCGACTCTTCTTCTCCCATATACAGCAACAAACTGAGCCCTGTCGCTTGAGTATCGCTCTTGCAATTCCCTTATTTCTGCCTCTCTACCTACAATACCTTTCATAAAAACATCGTCTTATTCAGCCGCGAAATTAACAATTTTATATTTCATGGCCAAACAAAGTCATTTCCCCCAAGACATATGGTCCGTATTTCGGTGCAAGAAGAAACGAGAGGCTGGCTTTGCCACTCGTTTCTCTACAGATGATTTAGATGCAGGCGGAACTATCGGCGTGACTTCGTTTTCTTCTTTCTGCGTTCCAAGTACACCGCCAATTCATTGATGCGCCGGCGACACGATGATTTTTGCTTTGTCGTTAATTGCCATGAAATGCTTCAATCCTCCTGCATTGTCGCTATGGCCGTGAGAGATAAACACATTGTCCACCGTACTGAGGTTGATACCCATCACCTCTGCATTGCGGATAAACACATCGCTTGCTCCTGTGTCGAGCAGAATGCGATGCTTTTCTGTTTCTAACAGGATGGACAATCCATGCTCCGTCTGGAGCGATGGATTCTGAGTACGGTTATCAGATAATACAGTCCACGTCATATTCAATACAACTTCCTCGCTGATTCGCTGCTTTATTTTTTCTTGCAAACTCGAATAGTGACTCTGGAAGATGACAATAGCCTGTAGGATTTTTGTCGAGATAATCCTGATGATATTCCTCTGCTGAATAGAAATTCTGCAACGGCAACTTTTCTACTGCTATAGGCTGCTGATAGTTCTTCTGCTCCTCAGCAAGCACCTTTTCGATGATAGGTAAATCCTCGGCATTGGTATAGTAGATGCCCGTGCGGTAGCGGGTACCTTCGTCATGCCCCTGCTTGTTGAGACTTGTAGGGTCGATGGCCTTGAAGAACATCCGAAGGAGGAATTCAAGGCTGACCACATCGGGATTGTACTTCACATGTACCGTCTCAGCATAGCCCGTCGTATCTGTATAAACCTCCTTGTACGATGGGTCGGCAGTATGACCGTTGGCAAATCCCACTTCCGTTTCCACCACACCCTCTATCTGCTTGAAATAATGCTCCGTTCCCCAAAAGCAGCCTCCAGCAAGAAAGATGTCTTTACCGCTCTTGATTTCAAGAATCCCGTCCACCTCATGTTCAACAAACGGACCTGCTTTGCACTCCAAGAGAACACTGGGTTCAAGGCACTCCAATCCATGCCAGACGTTCTTAGGGATGTCAACACCGTATGTCCCGCTCTCCTGACTGATGACGCAGGATGCCAGTATTTTTCCATCGTCCTTATAGGTCGTTACTCTGACCTTACCCTTTAGGATTACGAATGTCTCGTCTTTGTCAGGATGATGATGCACAGGGATAAATGTACCCGGTTCCAAGGCATTGAGGAAACGGTGACACTTGTCCTCAAGGCTCTCGTGGAAGTTGTAGTTCATACGCAGTCGGGGTGACTGCTTTGCTTGTTCCACTACGTCACTGATTAGTTGGTCGTCTATTATCTTCATTATTACTTATTTTATTGGGTCTGAACATTTGAGCTTCCCCGCCAAACGGGGATGCGGCGTAAGCCAAAGGGCAAAAAATGCACCGTCTGCTTGGCCTTACCCACCAATGACAGGACTTCCTTGTAATGATTCTCGTCTGCTATGTATTTAATGAAGCTCATTCTTACTATTCAAACTCGATCAAAACAGTTTCTTCCATGGATTCCATTTGCTCACGATATAGTCGCCATCTTCATAAAACTCCAAGTGAAGTCCGATGGGATTGTCAGGACAACAGCCAAAGCAGTTGTACTCAGGATGGTTGCGCCAAGGGTTTATTATCTTT
>Ga0326512_10003281_pt1 | contig 11906 bp, 14 predicted proteins | sample 1_2617_0518_D_FD_203652 | JGI IMG/M metagenome (GOLD analysis project Ga0326512, IMG submission 203652) | Bovine rumen microbial communities from UC Davis, California, United States - 1_2617_0518 | ecosystem: Host-associated > Mammals > Digestive system > Stomach > Rumen | place: USA... | reverse complement strand
ATAGCAGCGTAATACCGATTCCAGGAAATAACCTCTTTCTCTGACCAATTCTTGATAGCGAATTTTAAGAAATTCCAATCAGAGTACAAAACTTCCAATTCCGCACACTCCATCAGCAGATTATTGACGAAGACGGTTTTCGCTTCCTGGGTGAAAGATTCGGGGAATGTCATATCATCAAACAAAGAATTATCCCATTGATACATTCCCAGAAGGGACAGCATAGCATTACTCATTGTCAGTATCCCCCTTCCAATTATCTTCAATATCCGTCTGGGGATTTACGCGCCAATCAACGGCCAGGGACAGCCCGAACATTTCGTTCGCCTTTTTAATCCCCTTCTGGATGGATTCCAGCCAGAGTTCGCACCGGGTAGCCGTTTCAACGTTGTTTGCGTTTATCTCGTCCGTGACCAGTCGTTCCTTTTTGTCGGTGTTCGCGTTCGGGATGCCTATATCCGTATCAAACATCGCGACGATTTTCCGCATATCGGACAGGATATCCGGTGCAATATACTGTTCTTTCATATTCTGCACGAAGGGGAACCATGAAGGCTGACCGTCCACGCCAAACATATTTTTCCCGATTACCACGGCAGGGTTACCATCCCCAAGCTGATCATACATCTTTTTATAGGATTCTGCCTGCTGCTTATTCTCCGCACCGAAAACCACACCGGTTTTAACGTTGACCAGATTCATCCCCAGGGCTTCAGCGCACAGGGCCAGCTGGTCGGCATAGTATCCGATAATATCCATGATTGACGAATAATCCGGCTGCAGTTTGATAACCGCGCAATCTGTCCCGATATTTGCGGTGATCGTTCCCCGGATAAGGGGGTTCGTGATCATGATATAAGATGGTCGATAGTATAGGTTATATCCGCCCAGCGCTCCACCCTGGCAGATAACACCGAATGATTTGGTATTCAGAACCGCGATATAACCGATGCCATACAGAACATATTTGAAATAGTCTTCGTCCCATTCTTCCGGCAGCGTCCATTTGAAAACTGAAATTGCTTTCTGCAGCAGGTATTTACGGAAATAGCGCTGCAGCGCAACATTTTTCACATGAACCGTTGAAGGGGAAAACTGCGAATTGTAGAGGTTAATATCCCCGTAGCCGGCCGGAATTTCAATTTGTGCTAATGTGTTTGACATTATCCAATACCTTCTTTCTTTTAAAGATCGTGGAGAATAACGCTGGTGGGAAGGTGGTGATCGGTGGTACAGGCACATGATCAAATACTATATTATTACCAAAAGCCACGTGTGTCCACCAATCATAAGCAAGTGGTGGGTTAGTTTGCGTAGGGTGAAAAGCTGTGTCAGCTACACCTGTCCGGCCGGCGTCATAACCGCCCGATTGCATGACACCCAGGCCCCTGTCAGTATATATACCAATATGGTTAAAATCTCCAACCCCATCCCCTTGATATTGGGGCGGTGGATTATATCCTGGGCTTCCTTCCGGGTAGCATTTGAAAAGGTACGCGCCAACAGGAACACCACCGTATTGATCTAAACATTCCTGCATAGTTCCGCGCCACCATAGGAAGTTTCCGCCTACATTACGCCACAAAGAATTTGTGCCGTTTGTGATGGTCGGGATGCCCAGCCGTTTTCTAACCAGGTTAACAAAGCCGATACAATCCATCTGGGCGCCTTCAACCCATTGGGTATACAAATATCCCGAATCCCGGAACAGGTACGCCATGCACGCGTTCATGACATTTGTTACCTGGACGCTGACAGAATAATTGGCGAAGTAGGCAGCCCAGTATGCAGCGTTGTCCCTGCGATGCTGGTTACCGTCCGGGTCACCGGAAGAACGCTCCCTGTATAGCCGGAAATAATCTGTGGCCGTTCCGATATCCCCGGTGTATGATTTAAAAGCGCTCCATGTGATGTCGGCCGTTCCGCTGATGGGATGCCATGAGGAGTATGTTGTTCCGTTCACACCGCCCCAGCCGGAAGGATCATATATGTATTCCAATTCCAGCCGGAAAAGCTGAAGTTCCCAATTGTACCAGGCCAGCTTATACCGCTGGGCGGTGGACGCGATCACGTTACCGCCATCCTGGGCTGTTCCGTTCCAGGAAATCAGCCCGGTATCATGTGCGCCCTGGCCATGCCAATCGAACATCACCGCATTAGTCAAATCGTCCAGGTGTTCCCCGTTGTTGGGCAGTTCGTTGGTAAGTCCTGAAAGCGAACCAGGGGAAAGGCCGGATTCCGTCTGCATATTCCCCAGGATCGCACAGGCCGAAACATGGGAATATCCGAACACGCGCAGCTGATTATAAAACAGCGTGGCGTTCTGCTTCTGCCGGTCGTTGGCTCCCCCATAGTTAGGGCCTAAACTATCACGAAGATATACCCACGCATCGTGATACAGAATCGGTGAATCTACTGCCATAATTCAAACCTCATTCATAATAGAAGCCAGATGTGAGATAACTATTGACCATATCCTTTTCCGCATCAAAGCATTGACCGGAAAAATGACTATCAGCGCACAGGATAAAACCGGACAAGGTGTTAATGGTTTTATTCGCGCACAACGGCCGGCCACGGTGGTCAAGGTCTTCATCTACCACCTGCCGGTTGACGGTATAGAAATCAGCGCTGAAATAATAGTTTGCTTTATTTCCATTTACACCGGACGCTTGCAGGACAGGAATTGACGCTTCAATCGTATTAAGCACACCGGAAGCAGCTGACGCGATCGCACCGCCGATATCCAGATTTGCGACTTTGGAAATAACATCCCCTGTGCTGCTGATTGCCGTCCTGGCTACCCCGATTACATCGGTGTTAATTTGTGCCAGGGGGATATCCTGGGCAATATTGGAGCAGGTTTCAAACAATCGGATTCCACGCGTGGTGTTTGTAATGTCAATGACACCCTGGCCGGATATAGCGTCGGCCGTGACCGTGATTATGACCGTGTTCGTTGCTTCAATCTTGTTCGAATCCAGAAGCACGGTTCCTATCATGGGATGGATCACGTATATTTCCGTATAAGGTGCATGATTCAGATACCGGCCCCGGCTGGCCTGGGGATGAGCGCCGGCTGTGAAAGTGTCACTCTGCTGCGAGAAGATGACATAACCGGAAATTAAACGCGCGGACATCGGAATAGACCACCATCCGAAGTTAATGGATGACACAGCCGTTCCGGTGCTGGAAGGATAAGCGAAGGGGAAGAATTTACAGGACACTATATATTGGAAGGGATTATATGCCACCTTTACTAATTCTTTGTTCATTTCCTGCAGGTTGGCCAGGCCGTTCGCGGAAAGGAATGTTTCTGACATCAAATAACTTTTGAAGTTAGCCATTTCAGCTGCGGTCATAACATAATAGGAAATAGCACCTTCAGAAACGGCTGAAGAATTGGATATAATCCCCAGAACATAAAAGCCAACCATGTCCAGGTTAAGGTCAACCGGCGCCCTGGTGACAGCGTAGTTTGTTGTTACCGGATAGGTGATATCTGAAATGCTTGTTTCAAATTGTGAGGATGACCGCAGGACATATTCAGACATAGCCCCAATGGATGTTTTGAAGGATGCCAGGACATCCACAGAAAGCGAACATTCCCACAGGCCGTTTCTCCATGTCCAATCGTTCACAAAATAATACCGGCCGAAAGAAGGAATGTGCGCATAGTTAAAACCGGAAGGAACAAAGGGGGTCGAAAACGCGGCATTATTCGGATTAATAAGAAGGATCGGATTCATGATCCCGGTAGAATCCTTCAGCTGGACGCTTGTCAAGGTGGTAGCTGTCTGGATTTGGGGCTGGGCGGTGCTGTTCTTTTTCTTCTGGAAACTGTAGAGATTCACAATCATTTTATCATCTCCCATATAAGAAAAGGGACAGGGGACAGAATCCCCCGTCCCGGATTAAGGGATGGTTCCGGTAACGGTGACCACCCGTACCGGCTATTAGTCCAGCAGCAGGACAACACCCTTTTCGGTGTTATCGAATACCACGCGCTGCTTACAATGGACATGAATGTTACGGTACAGGCCCTTGGTGTTCAGCGGTGTAGACAGGACGCGCCGATCCAGAAGGGTCATACCCATCATATCCCGGTCAAACATCACACCGAAGATATTGCCCTGGCTGACAGCGCTCTGCGGAACCTTCAGCACACCGGCCGTGTCGGTGTATGCAGGCGTTACGTTCACGCTGTCCGGGCTGTTGATGCTCTGCCAGAAGTTGACGGTTTCAACGTCAGCATACCGCAGGTAAGTATCATGGAAGGTATCAGCCAGGACACGCGCGTCAATATCATGCCGGGTCGGAGAATACAGGTAGATTCTCTGATCCTGGTAGGGCGTATGCCTGAGAATAGGCTTACCGGTGATAACCGTCTGATACTTGGTGGACATCTCCGTCATATTGTCGGAAATCTGGGCCACCCTGCTGTATACCCATTTCATGAAGGGCGCGAAGTTCGCCGGCTCGTAAATGGTCTGGCTGGTGTAGCTCTGACCGGTCGCGGTGTTGTATTCGGTCAGCAGATGGACAACACGGTCTGTGTTTGCTTCGTCCACCAGGGAACCGATCATATTAGCCACCAGACCGCGCTTAATGTTCTCGTTGGACAGTTCCAGGCGGTTGGACAAATTGGTCATGATCAGCGACAGGAAGCTGCCCAGTTCTTCCGGGCCACGGAAGGCGGTTTCAAGCTGATCCTCGAAAATGGTCATTTCATCGAAGTACACAGACGCGCCGTAGAAATTGGTCTGCAGAACGTTCGGCTTTTTGATCGTCCAGGGGTCAATGGCCTGGCCGTCACCGGAAGGGGGTGTCTGCGTAGCATCCCACAGGGCCGGCCACGCATAAGCAGGATCGTCTTCCCAATCGGAGTCAGCAATCGACAGCTTCCGCATTACGTTGCCCCAGCGGAAGGTGTCCATCATCAGCCCCTCCATTTTCGCGGAATACGGCCGAATACTGAAAATCGTCCGGCCGATCACGTTGGTGATCGCCTGCATCACAGCATCCCTGCCGGCCTGGAGCGCCACCTGTGCAACGCTTACAAAACTGCCGGTATCGGTGGGGGTAAGTACGGTCTGACCGGTCGCCTGTTTGACGATGCTGGTTAAGACGGTGCTTACCTGTTCAAAGTTTAGGGTATTAACGGACATTATTTGTTCTCTCCTTTCTCATAGCTTGGCCGGATCAGTTCGGCCATCGCTTCATCGGTTTTTCGTTCCAGGTCTGCTTCCGGCAGGATGTTCACGCTGGCCGTTTTCAGATTGCTGGACTGCATCTGTTTAACAAGCTGGGCCAGCTGCTGCCGGGTGTTTGAAAGTTCATCCTTCAGCGCTGACACTTCAGCATTAACAGAATCGGTGTTTTCGGCCGGGGCTTCCGGCTGTTCTTCCGGTTGCTGGGCCGGTTCGGGTTCCGGCTGATCAGCAGGAAGCTGTTCCTGGCTATCCATCGCGGAAATTTCATCCTTGGTATATCCGGCGTCCAGAAGTTTCAGAATCTCGGTAGCGGTCATTTTGTAATCCATCCCTTCATATTATTAAGTATCGATTCCAGGGAACTGATTGTATTCTTCAGTTCGCTTTCCTCTACTTCAATAATATTATGGGATGTACCGTTAAAGTCAAGCATTTTAGGCAGCCCGATCATATTGAAGTCGGACAGCTTCCGATATGCCACACCGTCCCTGCCTGTTCCTTTGGTGCTGTCTCGCACCTGTGATTGATTAACCACGATGGAAACATGGGAAGCGTTCCCTTGATCATCATGGTAACCCCTGGGAACTTCTCCACCGTCATGCTTGACCATAAAGGCCCAGCTGCCGACTGGTACTTCCCCGAACTTCTGCCGGGCTTCCTCTACCGTCCCTTTCCAGGAAACTGCGTTGCGCCACATATCATTACTTCCGCGCCAATCATACCGGCCACCCTTGGCCGTTCGTACACCCAGATCATAAAGCACCTTCTCACAGAAAGCCTGGCAATCTACCTGAGCATAGGTCAGCCGGTTATAAGCAGGGTCTTCAGCTTTCCGGCCGTATGCCATCCCCGTATACATTTACTCATCCCCCTTGTCCATCAATTTCTGGATAACCAGAGTATTGTTATTGATCGCTTCCACCATCTGGTTTTCCTGGTCGTGGATCGCGTCCGAAAAACTGACTTTTAAATCGGTGATCGTTTCGGAAAGTTTCTCGCTTTCTTCCCGGTGTGCTTTCTGTTCTGATTGCAGCATAAGAAACATAGCAATCGCGCAAGCAATCGGGAAGCCTACAGTTTGAATGATCGTAATGATATCCTGCATAATGATCCCCTTCTTTCTGAATAATAAAAGATGGTTCCGAACCCTCGCGCTCTCGCCAGAGCACCCCCACCCTTCCGGGGCTTGCGTAGGGGAAGTACGGAACCATCCCTGTATTTATTCTATTGATTTACCGGGCTACTGTCAATCATCCTTCAGCTTCCACCAGGTCGAACCCGACATACCGATTGCCGGCTTTGCTGGTAAGAATCGTGATAACGATATCGGGCTTCTCATCGTCGGGCATATCCCCGAAAGCATCGTCATACTTGGTGAACTTCTCGATGAAAGCAGCAACTTCGGTTTTATACATTTCCTGATCGTAGCCGTTAAGGATCACCAACACGGTGTGCTCCTTGCCTTTTGTGTCCTCGTAGTTGTGGATGTGGAAAGCTACGGGCTTAATAATCATACCCTCGCAATCCTTCAGATTCTCATGTTTGTCATTCATAGCCTTGAATTTCTGAATACCGGTAAGTTCCATTTTTAGCACCATCCTTAATCAATTTATTTTGATCGGTTAAAGGGTGTCCCGATCTATTCAAATTATAGCAAACTATTGAAACTATGTCAAATCAAATAATTCACGGAAAATCAGTTCACATTCATAATTTTCAAAATAAACGATTTTCTGCACAATGTAGAACAACCTCAAAGAATAAAAATCTTCCCGGAACATTTTTAAGCCAATGCCATAACTGTCATATACTTTATCCTTATTGGTGACGAACGATACATAATAAAGTCGCTGGCTTTTGTGCCGGTATATGCCGATTTCCCCGATGCTTACCAGGTGATTAAACTCCCGAAGGGGCATTGATCTTATCTGCGTTCCGTCCGTGCGGAAAGCATTATCAAGAGCCATTGTCATGAAATCCCGGCTGGCATTTTTATAAAGCGCTGTCTCTTTCTTCCTATTAGATATTGCGCTGTCCACCAACATGATCATCAGCCTGGTTCCGTCAGCTGACCGCCAGACCATCTGCCGGCCCTGCAGCATCTTCAGCGCGGTACGCATGAAACCCCAGCCGGAAAAGTAAGGGTTGGTCAATCGGTTGGCGTTCCCCAGAAGGAAACATTGGACAGCCGGCTCCCCGGCCAGTTCCCGGTTTCGGTTGACCGTTTCATAAAAGTTTAAGAAAGCGGAAAACTCTTTCGGGATCGGCCGTTCCCCTTCGCTGGCTATGGCTTCATCAAAAAGTATCATATCATACTGTGAGTAGTCAAAACCCCGAACATTCGCGACCGTAGACAGGGCCACGCCCAGGGCCACAGCCTTTTCATCATCCGCGAACACGATCCCGGCCCTGGTATTTTTCGGCCGGATTGACAGGCCCATATCTTTATTGATCTTATTGAAAGGGTTACCGTCAATCGTAGCGCATTGGTCAAGCTGGCTTTTTAAGCGCCGGACATACAGAAACGGCCGGTCATGTTCCAGGGCGTACTTAATCAGACCGTATGTTTTCCCGACACCGCGAGCGCCCACGATCATATTAAACGCCGCGCCCTGGCTTACAATATAATCCCAATTAACCCAACCATCTGAAGTATAAATTTTAGCCATCCCTTTTACTCCCTTTCTGATTTATATTCTCCGTACAGTTTGATTTCTCCCAGCAGCTGTTCATAATCCCGGCTGTATGTCATTTTGTAGGTGGTCGGAATAATACTGACATTCTTACTTACATGAACCGTTCGCCCTGACTCAGGGTCTGTGTAATCAAAATCATCATTATCATTATATACCGCCATAGTACCACCAGCAGAGCTCCAGGTCATCCCCACGCGGAAATTCTCCAGCTTCCCCAATTCTTCCACCGCGAAAAATTCCCCGGTTTCTTCGTTGCGCTTCTTCGTGACACCGGAAACAGTAACCCCGATGTGACCATCTTTTTCGTAAGCGTAGCGCTTCGCGCCCTGGGTGATAAACCGGTCATATTTTGCGTCCTGTTCAAACAATCCTATATAATGCCGGTGGCCGTTCCGATCATCTGCGTAGGCATTCGCCTTGATCGCTTTATTAAGCTGATAATCATTCAGCTTCTGAATATTTACTTCTCCCCGAACTTTCACGCTGTCTGTATCACAATAAATAATTTTCTGACCACATAAGTTTATAGCCCTCTGCAGCTGCTGCCGGGCCAGGGCCGTGGTGTATACCCCCCATTGATAGGGAAACGGTGCTTGTTTAAGCGCCTTGGCCTTTTCCTCTTCGGTCATGCTTTCATAACTTGACCGGCTATATTCACCGTCACAATAAGTTATTTCTTGATGAATAGGGTCTGTGGCTGACATCCCATAGACACTATTCAGCATATTTTTACTTTTTGTGTAGAGGTATAACCCTTGGTCGGTGTTGTCACCCTTCAGCGCTGTTTTGTTGTTATAATATTCCTGGATAACTTTCCGGTATTCTTCCGGCAGATAATCCTTTCTGGCTACCATCGCTTTCAGTATCCCAATCTCGTCAAAATCATACTGATCCAGGATAATTTCCAGGTCAATTTCCGTCAATGCCATTTCAGAATAGTAGCTTTCCAGAATCCGGCCGTTGTCCAGCTTGACCAAACTTTTCTTCCTGGTGCGCTTCACACCGTTTTTGTCGGTATATTCTTCATCCCGGTACATTAAGGTTTCCGTCCGGGATAAGCTGATATACGGAATTGGTGTTTTCTTGTTCTTTAAGCGCAGCCCTTTAAACTGATACAATCCGACCACCGCATACCCCAGACCGATAAACCGGAAAACGCGCTGAAGCGTCAGCCGGCAGTCCAGCCATTTGAAGGGTTTCATAGGGAATTTTTGCGTCAGCTGCTGTGTCGGGTAGCAGGAAACAATATCATAGCTGTTCACATTCTTGATGATCTTATCAGCCTGGCCGGCTGCTGCGTGTGTATTACCACCACGAAAAGCCATGCGCAACAGCCGGTACTGTTCCTCGTCCGGTTTCATTTCCCCGATATCATAATACCGGCCCTGCAAAGCTGCTTTACACTCCCGGCGAACATACCCGGTGCTGGTAAGCGGTACGGTGACCAGGGTATCACCGGCTTGTTCTACTCTGATCCGCATGGCCTTGACCAGCGATTCAACGTCCGTAATGATATAATCCTTCTCATAATCTGACAACGGTGTCCAGGGAAACCGGATAATATCATAATTGAACTTCTGACCAGACAGCTTTTCCGGAACGCCCATCTGCTTACAAAGCATAGCAAGGGACAGATTCGTCTGGATGTAACTACACCGGTATTCAAACACTTCAAACATTGTGCAGTATATCGGCTTCCGTACATCCCGGAAAAAACATTCTTCAGATGTGAACGGATATAGACCAGATAAGAACGAAAATTCATACGCCAGGTTATGCACCCAGATAACCAGCTTCGGCACAACCTCGCAATATCGCTTTTCCTTTACGGTAACCAGCGCTTTCTTTAAGCGATCCAGGAACCGGAAATAATCAGCCCATTCCCGGCCACAGATCGTGTATTCCTCGATCTGGAAAGCCCATGAATACATGAAACTATGGACATCAAAATCAGCCCGGTTTTCTGATAACCATACTGTACTGGTTTCGATGTCAAACGCGCAGTACAGATTCATGGTATACCGTTTGTCCTTCTTCCGGCGCTGCTTCCCCATAGGTACAGTTCCATGATCTAAAAACAGCGCGTCAAAATCAAAGGTCGTCCAATCTATAACCATCCCTGCATCCTTCCTTTATCTGTTTACAAATTCATCCCACAGGCCAACCGCCTTTTCAGCTGTCATTCCTTCCATGCTTCCGGCCCGGCTGGCTATTTCTGCTTGTTCAGCTTCAAACTTCTGGAAATCCCCCAGAATCTGTTCCGGCTGGTATCCTTTCCGTATCATGGTTTTAAAGTCATCGACAAAGATATCAAACACATACTTCTTACTTCCAGCGCCCTGGGCAAACCGATAATCCATATACGCGAAAAAGGCCGGCAGCTGGGAGGGGGGTATGTCAACCCCCATCGTTTTGACACCCTTCAGATATTCCCGGTATTTTTTTCCTTTGACCGGCTCATAATCATAGGTTTTCTTTCTCCGGCGATAATCCCGGCTCTGTTCTCTCCTGCGCTCCCGGCGCTGTTCCTCTGTCAGCGTCTCCCGGCTGGCCTGTCTCCGGCGCTCCAGGGAAAAGCCTGTCTGCAGGAACTGCTGCAAGCGCATCATTTCAATTTGCTGGGCATACTCTCCGCGCTGGCGAAGTTCTTTGACCGTAGGAACTTTTACACCGTCCAGACCGTAACCTGCAGCCTGACCGCGCTTAATCCGCTTTTGCGCGATATCGCGAAGCCGGGTATATTCTTTGCTGTCAAAAGCCATTATTTCATTCCCCCTTCAATAGTATAAGGATAATCTTTTTTGACCAGGTGATTTTCTACCCATTTCTTACAGCCTGCACAGCTTCCGGTAAACCACAGCCGGCCATCGTAATACTCGACCACGCAATATTTCATGATAGAATCATCCACCCGGACGATATGTTCCCGGCCGTCAATATCAATCTTATACCATCTCATTTTATCAATTTTCATAATTCCACACCCCCAACAAATATTCTATCATTCCATCCCTGCTTAAGTAAATAACCGCAGAACTGCTGCGATGTCTCGATGCTTTCCAAGCGTCTGATATAGTCTGGATTATAGCCGGCTTCAATCGACAACGTATGATACCGGCTGTCCTTAAACACTGCGACCATCGTACCGCGCAGAATCTCCGATGCCTTCCGATCCGGCAGGTTACCATGCACCAGGATGATCCTGTCATCTTTCGGCTCCAACCATTTCCCGATTAGCAAACAATGAGCGCCCGGCCGGAAGTTCCGGCCAGGCACACAGTATAACGTGTATTTCATTTTTTCTTCAGTCTCCTTTTTACAGAATTATACCTGCGATACATCACAGGATCGGTGCTGTGTGTAATCCATTGAACCATCCGGTCTGATACCGCTATCATACCATAGTACCGATCAGCATGCCAGCATTCAATAAACGATATATCATCGCATGACTCCCGGTTATGCTCCCGGTTCCATTTGATGTATGAAATAATGCTGCCGTACCAACGGGAAGGATTCCACAGAAAATTGTTTTCCTCAATATCCCAAACTTCCCCAAGGTCTTTTGAAATGAATCTGTAGTCACCCATGATATTCCATCCCTTCCGCGCGTAGCGCTTTTGATGCTTAATTATATAATAGGAAATAAAATCCATCAATGTATAATCTGGTATGATCTGGTACTTTGTACAGACTTCCATGATCCTGGCAGCTGACCAGGCTATTTTCCATGATGTCAAATCTGGTCACAATTCTTACCAAGTTTTTAACCGAAATCGCGTCCACGATCTCGGATGATACAACACCCATCCGCACCCTGGAAGCCGTAAATGGGCCTGTTTTGGGCCGTTTAGGCATAATGTCATATCTGGTAAGCTGTTTTGAGCATGATGTATAATCTGGTATTCGAAAATGATGTACAATCTGGTCAAATTCCTTACCATTTTTGACAATGTAAAATATGGGAAGATTTCTTACCAGATCTTACCCCCTAAAA
>Ga0326512_10003278_pt1 | contig 11911 bp, 13 predicted proteins | sample 1_2617_0518_D_FD_203652 | JGI IMG/M metagenome (GOLD analysis project Ga0326512, IMG submission 203652) | Bovine rumen microbial communities from UC Davis, California, United States - 1_2617_0518 | ecosystem: Host-associated > Mammals > Digestive system > Stomach > Rumen | place: USA... | reverse complement strand
AGTTCTGAGATATATCTCAGTCCCATAGAAAGTGCGGAGTAACGGTCTTTATGCTGATTATATTTTGCCGTATCGTATATAACGTTTCCGGCAACAGTCTCTTTGGCTACGATCTGTCCAAGCTCCACTTGTAAAGCATCGGCTTCAAGGAAGATCGCCTTCTCTTCTTTCGTCAAGGTACGACTCTTAATTGTCCTGCCCTCATCGTCTTCTTCGATAAGTCTGTCCTCAACAAGCTTTCTGCTGGAGACAGGCAATTCGATCTTCCGCTGCTCAAGATTCACAGTAGTCACGGTAACCAACTGTTGGTTCAGTTTATTATCCGCAACAACAGGACGAAGAAGAGGAACTGCGTTCCTGATTGTCGAGTGTTCTGTATCCACAACAAGTGGCGGATACTCTTTCCTCGTAACAGGATCAATCCACGGCTCCGATAAGAACAACGGAAACGCATCACCCAGACCACGATGATCGAATACAACCTTGATCGTGTTCGGGAAAGACACGAGAAGTCTCCTGACTTCCTCAGCTAACTTATCAAGTCCTCGACCGTGGAAAGTTCTGATCTGAACGAGCCGGGTAAGATATGTTCCGTCCTCACGCTCGATCAGCTTCAGAACACAGATAGCTGCGTTGTCAGCGTCCTTCGCTTGAGAGGTAGCCAAGTCAACACTGATCACATACTCCGAAGTAGACTTCGGGGGTTGAGTTAACTCGACATTCTCAAGGACACGACAAGGTTCAGTCAACTCATGCGGGAAGACTGCTCCCTTTTCTGATCCCTTAAAGATAGCTCCGTACTCCATTTCAAATGTCTGCTGCGGAAGACTATCTCTCTGCTCCTCAATAAACTTCTCTCTCGCAAGCCCAAGTCTCTAAGCTGACTTATAATCCTAAGCACAGGCAAAGTAGTCTTTACTCTCCCTGTCAAGCTTTGACATTTTATTCAAAGCATTAACAAAGGAAGTATAATAATAACTGGACTTAAAACATGCGGAAGTAATACTGATCATCTTGGAATCATAATCCTCGAAGTGCGCCTGATGGCTAACCATACGGGTCGTGTTCAGAACAGGGTTAACGACCTTCTCGATATCCTTCTTCTTCACTTCAGGAGCTTCATCGACGATAATAATCTTTGCACGGTTACCAAGAAAACTCCGCATAGAATAAGACTCAATCTTAGATCCGTTCTTAAATCTGCATCTGCCCTTCTCATTACTTACCTGAACAGGAGAATGGTTCTTGGCTTCGATCTCTCGCAGAATATTCGGGATCTTAATCAACTCGTCATCGATCTTTTTCAGAACGAGTGTTGCCTGTTGCGCTGTGCCGGAGACAACTGCAATCATACTTCCGGGATACAGGACAGCCAGAGCGCAAGCACACAATGCGGTAATCCACGTCTTGCCGTAACCACGAGACTGAGTTAAAAGAGATCTGGCGCAATTGCCGATCTCTCTGGCTTCGATTCTCTGCGTATCCTTCTACTCGATACCAAAGTATTCCATAATAAAGATATCGAGATGGGTACGCCAGAACCAGATTTGTTTTCGCCATGCTTGGAAATTCTTGATCTCTATTCCGCAGACCTCAATAGGGGGTCTGGCTTCAGCTGCTGGTATTTCTTTATTTAACTGCTCCATCACTCATAACCACCAATCGATGTGCCGACAGCGGCAATAGTATGACGGAAGTCAGAAATAATCATGTCAACCTGATCCGGCTCGAAAGTAAAGTCATTCTCCCCAAGGAGTCCAGTCGATTCCAGTCTCTCGATAATCACTCCAAGCGAATCCTCGTCAGTAACACCGACCTTGTTCTTAGCCTGGACACAGGCGGCGAACGTTGTCATCTTGGAATATTCCTCATATAGAGCGTGTGCGGCTTTGCACTCCTGCATATTAATCTCGCCACGCCTGAACTTATCGTCAGCGATATCCGCATTCAGTGAAGCCTTCAGAAGTTTCCGTGTCGAGTCAACAAGGTTCAAGTCATTCATATCAATTCCGTAAGCCTTAACATATCCGTCAAAGGCTTCGCTCTATTCTCTGATCTGACTGTCCGTATAATAACCTCTCCACGTCTTATCCCACTTGGGCTTCTCAGAAGTTTCGGGCGAGTCTGTCTATGCTTCGGGATTATTCAGCGCAGTAGTCGAAGCTTCGTCATGATCCTCATACTGGTAGTACCCTATGTTATTCATAATCGAAAGCCATGTCTGGGCTACGATCTGAATCGCTGCCTTCTGACGTTTCGTCTCGTCAGTAGCCTTCAGGATCAGATCACTCGTAGACATTGTCTTCTGCGCTTTTACTTTACAAGCTTCCCAATACTTATCTTCCCAGTGCCTGTTGTTTTCATAGCAGTACCTTACGACATCTTCTTTCGTCTTCAGAGATTTCTTTGCACACTCTTTACACCAGATGTCATGATAAGACTGGGATTTCCATTCTTTGTTCATAGCGAAATCTCCAAGAGGAAGAACTTTGCCGCATTTGATACAGTACTTGCCGACAAGCGATTGTCTATTTCCTGCCATTTGCTTTCCCCCTTTTGGTATAAGAAAAGCCCCGAAGGATTTATTCCCTTCGAGGCTTATAAGATGCAGAAGAAGGACTCGAACCTTCACCTTATGCTTATGAGGCATACGAACTTCCATTGCTCTTTTCTGCAATATAAAGGAGAACTTTCGCTCTCCTGTTTTTTTGTAACCACAGATGATACGGGTATCTCCCGTGGCGAGACTTACGTCTCTGATAACTCTTTACAGACTGATCGGATACACACACTTCCTGCCATATCCTTTCTCGATAACCATTGCCACTGCCCCGGGCTGCCCACCCAGTTCTTTGCTCTGAGCATAGCAGTCAACTCCGCATAAAGAAGGAACACGAACAATATAGCTCCTGCCATCCTTCGTCATACCTGACTGCATCGTCACTTCATTGTGCAGATGTCCGCAAACAAAGAAGTCAATCGGCGTTCCATATAGATTAACAGTATCTCTTGCGATATCTGAAATATTCTTATATGAAGCTCCATCACCGTGGAGCAGTAAAAAGTTATAACCTTGAACCTTTGCCAATACTCGTCTATTCGTATTCGGATTAATAATAATGTTCGGGTGAACCTTCAGCCGTTCCTGAAGATACCACATAATAATCCGCTCCATGTTTTCTTCCTCAAACTGTCTTGCTTTTGATCCAAGCGGACGAATCTCTGAGTGATTGCCGGTACACGCATGTACCTTCACAATGCTCACATAACTCGACAGCCTTGTAAGCCAGACAGCAAGATACTCGCTAAGGTGAATCGTAGAATCGACAATCCCGTACTTTAATCTCATAAGCTGAGAATCTCTTAACATTCCGTCAATCAGATCCCCAACCAACATAACCTCAACGGTATTAATCTTTTCTTTCTCGATGATCTCCTCAAGCTGTATCAAAAGATTTCCCATTCGCTGTTCAAACGTTGCGGGATTATAGAGATTCATACAATCTCCATCCAACCCGCAGACAGTAAACTCAGAACCGTAATGAAAATCACCAAGAGCCACGACAAGAGAACGACTCTCTTCGTCTACTGGACTCCACGGAATTATCCGCTCAACATTAATCGGCTTTAAATTCTTAATCGCTTCAGCGACTACTTCCTGTAAAGATTGGCTTCTAGATTCGGCACGAAGTTCCGCACGAATCTCTGTACGGAGATCACGAATCTTCTGCCGTTCTATAAAACCATTTGTGTCTGCTTCCGGGATTGTTGCTGCAACTCCATCCTTGGATTTAACCACTTCTTCTGAGGACGAATCCCTGAACTTCAGTACACCAGCCTCGTCAGCCAATGCGATGCCAACGCCGGCTTTTCGTAAGGTGTCTGGACTCATCTGGAGTCCATAATTATTTACAATCTCCGACCAGTCATAATCGGAGACACCTGACTTCTTATTCTATATATCGGAGACAAGTTGTCTCTTACCTTCTTTATCCAACACATCGAAGTTTACTTCCAATATTCCTTCACGCCCTTTTAACTCACAGTGTAGTATTTTTTGTAAAGACAACCTTTCGGATGATCGTCATTACTTCTTCTCCATGCCCGTCTCGCACACTTCTTTTTCTTTGCTTCGTACGTGTTGCGGATAGCTCCGTTCTTCAGAATCAGACTGTTCATAATGTATCTGATATCTGACTTCTGAATAAAGAACTTGTCTCCAAGCTTCAGCTGATTTACGAAAGCTTGCGTCTGTTTCTGAAGCTGATTCACGGAAGGCTTTTCTTCAGTCTCTGAAATGTCTTCAGACAGAGCAGACAGGAACAGTTTGTAAAGCATCTTGTATTCATCCATTGACATTCCACACGACTAAAGTCATATAGGATTCTTGCTTCAACCACTACTGCGTTCCTAACAAGTGACCTTGTTGGTTCGTCTTACACAATGTCCACAAGCGTATATTCCCGTATGTCCTACGGTATTTTATATATGTCAGGCTATCGAAAGCCCTTTGTTTAAGATATTAATACTTGCATTAGTATCTCTATTGTGCTTTGTATGGCAATTAGGACATTCCCATTCCCTAACGGAGAGATTTTTTACAAGCGTATTTTTATATCCGCAACAACTGCATATCTGACTGCTCGGATACATAGTAGGAACTTTTATTAAATCGTTTCCGTACCATGTGGCCTTGTATTCAAGCATTGTAAAGAACTTAGACCACGAGCAGCTTGTTATATGCTGTGCAAGTTTATGATTACGCATCATTCCCTTAACATTTAAGTCTTCGATACAGATAGTTTGGTTTTCGCTAATGAGCATCGTTGACTGTTTTTGAAGGAAATCGTTACGCTGATTAGTTACCTTCTCGTGGACTTTAGCTACTTTAATGCGTTGCTTATTGCGGTTATTAGAACCTTTCTGCTTACGGGAAAGCCTATGCTGTTCTCTGGCGAGTTTACGCATAGATTTCTCTAAATACTTAGGATTACTGACAATATTGCCGTTGCTATCGGAATAAAATTCTTTAATACCAACATCAATACCAATCATACAACCAGCATTAGAACGAGGCTCGGGTTCAAAGTCAACATTAAGAACTACGAAATACTTACCTGTTGGAGTCTTCTCAACGGTAGCATAGTTGATATGTCCTATTTCCATAGACTGTTTGATTTTGACATATCCGAGCTTCGGAAGCTTAATATACTTCCCGACTATGCGGATGGTATTACCTTGATTAATGGTTCTGTATGACTGGCGGTTATTATGCTTACTTTTGAACTGCGGATGTCTTGCACGTTTCTTGAAGAAATATGTGAATCCACTGTCTAAATCTCTCAAAGACTGTTGGAGGGCAATAGAATCAACATTCTTTAGGAAAGTAAAGTCAGCCTGCTTTTTAAGGTCTGTAAGCATAGCACATGTTTGATTAAAGCCAATCTTTTCGCCATTAGAATAGCCATTATTACGCATGGCAAGACCTTTGTTGTAAACGAGTCTGCAACATCCGAACGTCTGATTTATTAAGTTTTGCTGTTCCTTATTGGGATATGCCCTAAACTTAACTCCTTTATTCATGATGTCACCTACGATCTTGTTTTTAAGTATCTACATACCATTTGATGGTCTCGGAACTTACATTGCCCGTTGCGCTTACCATGTCGTATACTAGGCATCGAAACATCTCTTATAACGAGAACCTTTCATAGCTTCATCATTACTCCGTCTCCAAGCCCTAGTTCCGCACCTCTTCGCATACTTCTTCCTCTCTTGGTAATCAATCCATTTGATATGGTTTGTACACTGGTCGTTAAACCAGAAGTTTATACCATAGCGATGATACTTTGAGATTTCTTTGCGTCTTTTGTCCTTCAGGTACTTTTGTCTACGTCTATACGCTCTGCTTCTGCCAGCTTGTTCAAACATATCAAAGCCCCCTTTGATTCGCAACGTAACTGGGGATGTAGGTACTGCCCCTACTTATTCTGGTTCAAAGCCAGACTCCTTGCTTCTGGGATAATCCCCAATATCATGTGGCTGTTTTACTTCGCCACAGCGAAGGTTATTCAACTACCGTGAATTACAGGATTGAGCGGTCTCCCTGGGACTTAGACCCAGAACCCTCACTTTAACAGAGTGACGCTCTACCCATTGAGCTAAGAGACCAAAACAAAACAAGACACTTTTGTGCTATCGAAAACACTTCCCCAACGACTTTGCTGTACGTGTCTTTACCGAATCAATAAAATAAATCAGGAGTAGATCAGCCTGGAGTCGAACCAGGATATACCTTGCGAGGGCCTGCGGTTTATAAGACCGTGGCTATCACCATTTAGCTACTGATCCATAACCGCAATCAAAGTGTCCGAAGTGGGACTTGAACCCACACGCCATACGGCGACAGATTTTCTTGCTACTCTATATTACTATAGCCGTATATACGTTGTAGTCTGGACTATGTCTTCTCCTTATCATCTGACTTAGGAGACCCCTGTATAGTCTCTACACATTTAGGAATCTGTTCTTCCACTTAGCTCGGCGTTATCCCGAAGGGACTTTCGCCGAATTAGGGGGTATCCGTTAAAGCCTTTCGTTCTTTAACGCTCAATTCAAAAAGTCTGTTGCGTCTGCCGATTCCGCCATTCGGACAAATAAACCAAGAGGAAGCCGCAGTTTCCCACGGCATTCCTTTTGGAGAGGATTACTTAATATCCGAAAGGCAAGGTAACCTGAGCGTACCGATCCGAATACAGAGCCTTCTTCATAAACTCATACGGATTGGTGTTATTCTCGATCACCATCTGGAATACAGTCGGACTACTTCCGCTGACAAGAACTGCTCCCCGGTCATCCATCTTCACCGGGTTCGTATCCGTAATAGAAGATACCTTCCAGAACACGACCGTCGGCAGCTTGTAGCCGTTCAGTTCAAACATCTCTTTCGCATGTTCGAAGATCGTGCTGTCGGGTCTGCTGCAAGCCATGTCAAACTCCATATCAGAAATAATGTACAGAGTCTTCGGCAGTTCTTTCTGCGGGACATTGTTCTTAATCGCAGTCTTGAGAAGAAGATCAAATACCTTCACGAGGTCGGTGTTTGTCCAGTCATCGTACCTCATACAATAATCGACCTTACCGGCAATATCCTGATTCGGAATCTTGACCATCTTCGGACTCTCAGAGAAAGTCATGAAGTAGTTATGGAAAGCTCCCGTGTTCCGCTCTGCGAAATAAATTGCAAGACTCGTCGCAATCTCCAGCGGAGTTCCGTACATAGAACCTGATCCATCCCTGACAACCAGAGCGTTCTCTCCGTTCGTGTAATCAGGAAGATTCTTCCACATTACATCAAGAGCCTTCGCATCGCTAGGGTTACCGACATTCTCCGCCTGATGAACGATCTGATAAGGAGTCAGAGTCTTTGTGTTGATCTTCTGCTCTCCCTTTTCGACACTGTCAAGATACTTGCAGTACCGATCATAGTCGTTCCGCAGGAAAGCTCTCTTGTACTTCATCATCGCCTGAGAAGGAAGTTTCGAATAATCGAAAGTGTAATCCTTCATGCGGAGATAGTTCTCAAGAAGGTTCGCACCCTTTCTTGCTTCGCTCAGGAACTGACGATACTGCTTCTGATTGAGACCCCAAAGATATGCGATCCTCTTTGCTCTCGCAATCGTAACCGGGGACGAAGCATTAATCGAGGGCAACCACTTAGCACAGAGCTTTGCGTCTCCCTTATCGAAGACCATAACGTTGTGCAGGAATCCCGCCACATCGTCATCCATTCCACCGCCAGTCATCATCTCCAGCATATCATCGAATCTTCCGTAGATCGGAATCAGCGGAAGGATATGTCTGGCGAGGGTCGAGTCGGTCTCTGCGATATGAGAGATAATTACCCGGAAGACTCTGCGTTCTCCAAGTCCGCCCCGCACATCCCTGGCGTAAAAGAGAAGTTTAAGAGCAGTCAGTTTATCTTCTGCCCAGGCTTTCTCCCAAGCCCTAACAATATCCACGTCATCCCATTTCCGCATAATCCCAATCTCAGAAAACAGATCAAGACAATCGGACTGAGTTGTGGAATAAGCGACAGCCCCGTTCGCAGTCCTAGACTTCGAGGCTTCAGTTACGAGGTTATTCAGATAACTCGCCATACCTTTTTCCTTTCTCGACCCAGAGGTCAGTCCTTTATACCTTTACAAAACTTCATTCGCTATCTCTATCTATATCGGATCGTTCAATACATCTTCGCTTGCCTTGTCATCGTCATGTTCGCTGGTTAACACACATGGAATCCATTTGTCAAACCACCAGTACTTGCGATAAGTTTCCCAGTCAAACATATCGAACACCTCACAATAGAGAAGAAATACACGGCACTAAAAAATAGATTAACAGTCTATTGCAAAAGCGAGTTGCTGTGTGTGCCGTACAATTAAACTCGGTACTTAATTGATAGATTAAAAGTCTATTGCTTGAAGCTGGTTTGCTGTACGTACCGAATAAATATTTGCATTAAATTCACGATACTGTATAAAAGCAAATTTCAAGTTTGTTCTTTAGATTGCTGTTAGTATCGTTCTAAAAAGTCACGGCGTAGAAAATAAAATACAATGGCACAGAGGTAAAAGATCTGTTATTATAAATTTATGTAATGGTTTGCAGTATACGCCGTTCAAAATAGTCAAGGCACTTATATAATATTTTCTAATTGCACAGAAATCATATATGTAAGTTGCTGTACGTGCCTTATAGTACGGGTGGTGGGATTTGAACCCACAAAAGACAAACATTTAGAGTGTTCCGCATAGGCCGTTCTGCTACACCCGCTAGACCCAGAGTAAGGGTCTTAAACTCTCTTTACAAACTCCGGGCTGATATCATGGAAGGTACAGTCCGCATAACACATAGTACCGTCCTTCCTGATTCCGATCAGAACATAGTCCATGTCGTAAAGCTCGTCTCCGTTCGGGAGAACCTTAACCTGATACTGCGGAAGCTTTTCCAGTACGAGAGAATACTTAACCCCGTGGAAACTGAACTCTCCATCTGTGTTGACGTAACACCTGTGGGTGTCTGCGACACTGTTCTCGTTCTTCCAGATCTCGAACTTGGTGAAGCGGTCAACCTTCTTTTGCTTTGGCTTCTTCTTCGTCTTGACTGGTTCTGCCCCTATTGTGTTTCTGAATGTGTCGGTATCGGCTGCAACCTGAGCGTTTCCGCTTGGACTGACTCTTCCGTACACAACATCTTCAACATAGGTGGGACACGATGACATAGGAATTTCTCTGCTACCCCGCATCTTATCCTTGTAGTCTGTCTCTATGCCCTCTGAAGCTGCTTCTGGAAGCATAACCATAGCAATGGAGTCGAGAAATGTTTTGACCTTAGCTCCCGGACTATACGGACTCCCGTCCTCATTAATCCAGTTTCTGTTACAGTAATCTCCCCATTCTTCGAGGAGTTCCTGACAGATCCTCTTTCGCTCTTCCTCGTCGTGGATTGTTATTCTTTGAACCTTCCCGTCAGGAAGATGAATGTGATAGCCTTTAGCCATTAGTTTCTCCCTCCCTCTATTATGATCAAATAAGTTGTCACTTTTTTAGGCACAGGGAGAACCTGGGCTGTATACTTCTTCCCAACGTTTGTTATTGGCTTCTACGATCTTGGCAACCGCTCTGTCCTAATACGAGGAAACAGTAGCGACTGCAATCTGATATCTTTCCGCCACATCGCTCATCCCATACCCGTCCATCTACATGTCTACTGTCTGCCGTTCTGACTGTGAAAGTCCGCACGTCTCAATCTATTTATCCAGATCGATAAACGTACACATTCTTTCCGTATCCATAATTGAAGTTCCCGCAGATTCGATAATCCCAAAAGGGGAACTCAACTAGTCATACTGGCGATCCTACTCGCTCCGTTGGATAATAAGTCCTGCAACGATTCGTGGCTCACTCAGCGGTACGTAACCCCAGTTGTCAACAATCGTGTCATTCTTTCTTGCCATCAGCACCGTCTCCCTTTTTCGTCTTGGGAGACTTCTTCAGCCTGTCGAGTTCTGCGTCGGCATCATCCAGAGCAGCTTGCAAACATGCGACCTCTTCCTCTGATTTCGCAAGTCTGCCAAGGCATCCGACAATATTGTCCAGGTTATTCAGCAGGAGATTCTTCAGTGTCTCCTTCGCCTGGGCTACGCCGGACTTCCTGCGGTTCGCATTCTCATATTTCAACTGAGCATCTTTCAGTTCAGTCTCAAGCTTCTTCATATCGACAATCGTCATCATATATCGTTATTCCCCCGTCTCCGTAATTCCGTTCAATTTATTGTAGGTATCCTTGTCTACCGCAAAGGTCGTATTATAACGACTGATCGGAGCATTCAGGCTCTTCATGATCGATTTAATCTTGCGGAAGATAACTGCTGCGTTGCTGTCTCCGTAAAGCTCCACGTCATACGTCTGTCCAAAACGGAGCTTCCTCAGCGCAGCAAGCTTGGCATAATCTTTCCCGTTCCGCTGTTCAGTAAGGATTGCAACCCCGAAGAAGAAAGCATCATCCTGCCCAAGCTCCGGCTTTACAACTACGGAAATAGATCCACCCTTCTCGAGTCGGTTAATCAAGTTAACCAGTTCCGTATAAGAAACAATCTGAATCCGTTCCTCAAAAGGCCGGGTATCAATTGGTTCGTTAGTCTTTTCAATTTCTGCGCTCATATTCTTTTCTGTATCTCCTGTTTACTATTATTCTCCCTAACCAGTCTGGGAGTCTGAGCTATAGCCGATATTTCGTACACAGGTAGTATCCGTTGGAGATACCCGTCCTAACGTACCGTACCATCGGCTTATCCTTTTTAGCGATACGCATTTTTATACCGCCTCTCTAACTCCGACTTCAGTTTCGATACCTACGTAATTACCCTTCTTGTCAAAGCACGTCCACTTGCCGTCAAAGAAGAATCTGTACGTCTGCGTATCAAAGCTGTAGCCCGGGTCAAACACATAGTTCGGACTCTTTCTGCACTCGTCGATATATCTCCGAAGGTCACAGTTCGGATTCTCACGAACAGGCTTCAACTCTGCGACCCATCCAAGCTTCTCACGTTCTCCATCTTTTGGACTTATCGTCGGAACAGGAACAAGCTTGTAAAGCCACTCTTCGGCAATAGGATCTTCCCTATTCCCAAGGAACTTTCCGTCAGAGTCAAATCTCTGAGTTCCCCACTCTTTAACAGGACTCGTGACCAGGAACTCCCCGTTCTTATCCTGAACGTAAGAAGCCAGCTCTCCTGTCCTCTCGTACCCGTTCATAACAAAGTGGTTCAGTTCCGTATTCGTTCTGACAACCTCGCAGTACCTAGTCGAAGCAGCAGAAGTCCTCTCCTGGGTAAGAAGCTGATCGTATCCCATATCCATCAAAGCCTTTCTCGTAATCCGACTTATCTCTGAGTCTGGAATATACTCTACGGATTCCCTGTCTGTCTCTTCAGGAGCTTCTTCGATCTCCGGGCGATACTCAAGACCCCAGAACTCACAGAGTTCTTTCGGAGTCAGCTTATTAATCGCTTCGAAGATATCCTTCTCCGATTCACTCAGGTTATCCGTCTTCAGATACCCAGGCACAAACATATTCCGTTCGCCAATCGTCTTCTGGGCTATCGCTGGTTCTTCTCCCCGATAACGAACCTTGTTCGCTGCGGAGTAGAGTCCAGCCTGACCTACAGGCAGCGAGTCCAGAATATACAGAGTCTCAAAGTCTACGGTAATACGATTAGCGGATTTATCCCAGAAGATCAGACCGTAATCGTCAAGATTCTTCCTAGCTCTGACGAAAGAGTTCTTACTCATCCGCATAGACTTTTCGATATAGACCTCAGAAGGTCTGAACCCTTCGTCCAGTTCCG
>Ga0326512_10003277_pt1 | contig 11917 bp, 13 predicted proteins | sample 1_2617_0518_D_FD_203652 | JGI IMG/M metagenome (GOLD analysis project Ga0326512, IMG submission 203652) | Bovine rumen microbial communities from UC Davis, California, United States - 1_2617_0518 | ecosystem: Host-associated > Mammals > Digestive system > Stomach > Rumen | place: USA... | reverse complement strand
CACTTATTTTTGATGATATGACTAAAGGTGCAGAAGAAGCTAATAGTGAGAGCATACATAGAGGAATTTATGATAAATGGCTTACAGAATGGTGGAACAGACGTGATGGTCAAAGGTGTAACTTTATATTTTTAGGTACTCAATGGTCTCCTGAAGATATATTAAACAGAATTATTACTGATAGAAACGCTATTGAGCCATTAAAAGAAACAGATAATCCTTATGTAATGGAAAATTCTACTACAACAGTTATTAGAGTTCCAATGCTTGATGAAGAAGGAAAGACTACTTGTGAAGAAGTATATCCTCAAGACGTAGCAGAACAAATAAGAGATACAACAGACCCATTCTTATTTAGCTGTGTATATCAACAATCACCAATAGCACCGACAGGAAGGGAATTTGCCTATGAGTGTATAAGAACTTATACTGAATTACCTGAAGGGCTATCGGCTAATTCATTTGCTACACTCGATACTGCTCGTAAAGGTAAGGATAATGTAGCTATGCCTATAGTTAAAACAGATAATAATGGTAATTATTACTTAATTGACGCAATATTTGAACAAAAAGCTATGGATTTCTTATATGATAAGATAATTAATAAAATAATTGATAATAATATTACATTACTTGTAATAGAAAACAATATTGATACTTCTTTAAGACCATTACTTGAGAAAAAACTTCAAGAAAGAGGTTATCCTTTGTGTGAAATAAGAGAAAAGTTCAATACTGTTAAAAAAGAGGAAAGAATTAAGAATAATAGGGGTATAGTTCAAAAACAATTAGTATTTCCTGACAAAATGGTATTTAAACCAAATACTGATGTAGGAAGACTGATGAATGACTTAACAAGGTATAGTTTTGACTATGCAAATGTTCACGATGATGCTCCTGATAGTATTTGTATGGTTGCTAGTGAGGTCATTATGCAAAATTATAAATTTGGAAAGATTAAACCTGTAAAAAGATGGTTTTAAATGATATAAACTGACAAAGTATTGTCGGTTTATTTTATTATATATTGAAGTTATTTATAACTAATGTTATAAATCTGGTGAGCAATCAGATTTTCCCTTTCTGATTGTTCGGTGCTACGCTAGGAGACATAATTTATTATGTTTCCCTATATTAGCTGGTGGTGTAATGGTAGCACAACGGTCTCCAAAACCGTTAATCAGGGTTCAAATCCTTGCCAGTTAGCCAAATATTTGATTAATAGGAGGGGAATAGATGGAAAATAATACAGAAAATGTCGAAGTAACTACTTCTACTACAGCAACAATACCTACTAATGATTATTATAAGGTAATTGGACCTGAAGTTGCTCAATTCTATGGAAGAAAAGTATTATATGATGATTATTTACCAAAAGATATTAACGGAGATAACAATTCTAAAAATGCAAAGACTATTGGGGACATTCTTACTCATATATGGAGTTCTCATATGCAAAATGCTAATGAAATTGATTATTTAGAGAAGTATTATAGAGGTTATCAACCAATTCTTGGTAAAAGAAAAGATATAAGACCTACTATTAACAATATAATCCTAGAAAATAACGCTTATTTCGTAGTTAATTTCAAAGTTGGTTATGTATTTGGTGAACCAATACAATTTATCCAAAGAGGAGATATTGCTAATCCTGAAGTTGGAGTATTAAATGGATATGCAGTAGCAGAAGATAAATACGATAAAGATAGTGAACTTGCTGAAAGTGTTTATACTGCTGGTATAGGTCATAGATTAGTTTTACCCCATAATAACGATGACAGCCCATTTGATATTATTAACTTAGATAGTAAATGTTCATTTATTGTTTATTCTAGTAAAGACCCAGCACATTCTAAATTATTAGGTGTTACATTTACTAGAAGTGAAAGAAGTAAAGCTATTGAAGGTAGTGTATATACTGACACTGGTTATTATACTTTTGAAAAACCAAATACAGGAACTGCATTTAATGTAAAATTTGAAAAAAACCATTATTTAGGAACTATACCTATATTTGAATATAATTTCAATAAATGGAGACTTGGAATAATTGAAGTTGTAATGAGTATATTTAATGCAATAAATAGAATAGATAGTGGAGACTTAGATGGTTTAGAGCAATATGTTCAAAGTTTATTAGTATTTATTAATAACGAGATAGACCCAGAAACATATAAAGATGTTATGGATTTAGGAGCTGTTGAACTTTCTACTGCTGACCCAGCAAGACCTGCTGATATTAAATTATTGCAAAATGAAATATCTCATCAAAATACAGAAGTATTACATAAGAGATTACTTAATACTGCATTTACAATATTAGGTATTCCTGCTCAAACTACTAGAACAAGTGGTGGAGATACAGGAGCTGCAAGACAACTTAGTGATGGTTGGACAATGGCTCAAGAAAGAGCAAAACAAGAAGAAAATGCTTTCAAGCGTTGTTCTAAAGAAGAAATTAAATTAATATTAAAGATTTGTAGAATGACACCAAATAGTGGAATTGAAAATCTTGAATTAAAAGATATAGACCAAAAATTACCAAGAGGTAGAGATGATAACTTCTTAGTAAGAGCTCAAGGATTAATGAACTTAATTACTTCAGGAGTTTCACCAGATGTTGCTTATGCTTCTACTGGATTATTCCCAGATAGTAATGAAGCTTATCAAAAATCATTAGACTTCTATGGTGGTATTGAAAATTGGATTAAATATTTCGTATTTAAACAAACTGATACTCCAGAAGGTGAAGAAGAGGAAGAAACAGAAGAAACAACTGATACTGAAATTAAAGGAAAAGAATGGTCAATAAATAAAGCACAAGAAAAAATAGAAAGGGAAATTGAGAAGAAGAATAATTAATCTTCTTCCTTATATCGCCTTAGTAGTTCTAAGTAGGTGCAACTCCTACAAAGGCGACTAATTTTACTTTGATACCGAGTATAAGGTATAGCACTCAGGAGTAGAAACAGACTACTATAAAAATGTGAGTGGAAGGGAGAGATTTTATATGAACAAGGAAGAATTAGTTAAAATACTTGGAAACGAGGAACTAAAATCTAATGAGGAGAAAGTTGATGCTATTAATAAATTATTAGCAGAAAGCACAATCCCAAAAGATAAGTTCAACGAAACAAGTTCAAAACTAAAGGAGGCAGAAGAAAGATTTACTTCATTATCAAATGATTTCGAAGAATTTAAGAAATCAAAAATGACAGATGAAGAAAAGAAAAATGCAGAAAAAGAAGATATGCAAAATCAACTTTTAAAATATCAATATGATTTGAATAGATTAGAAGTTGAAAAAATATTTGAAAGTGCAGGGCTAAATGAAGAAGATTATAAAGCCATTGAAGGAAATATCATTGGAAAAGACAGAGAAACTTCTATAGCAAGTGCAAATGCTTTCATTAATATTTTAAGAGCAAAATCTGATAAAGTTGCTCAAGCAACAAAAGAGGAACTTCTTAAAAGTACTCCAGCACCAATAGGTGGAACAGGAGGAACTAAATCTGTAAGTAATTTAGAAGAATTACAAAGTGCCTATTCCGAAGCTCTTAAATCTAAAGATACTGTAGCTCAAGCTAAGTTATTAAGAGAAATTCAAGAAGAGCAAATAAAAAGTCAATCCAATATATAGTTGGTAGCACATTTTATTAAGGGATAATAAAAAAAATTAAAGAAAGAGGTGTATTTTAAATGAAAGGTTCAGAAACTGTACAATCATTTAGCGTCCTAAATTATTCAGGACTATTATATAACAAAGCGAACACAGACACTCCATTCTTAAACTTAATTAGTGGTAATGTTCAATACACTAACTCAGTAGAATTTGTTTGTGGTCAATACTATACTAGCGAAGAAGGAGCTATTCCAGAAATAAGCGAAACTGCTTCATTAACTGCTCCAGATGCTACATTCGTAACAAGAAGTCAATTATCAAATGTTACACAAATATTCCACGAAAGTGTTGCAATATCTTATGCAAAACAATCAAATATGGCAACTTTAAGTGGTGTTAATATAGCAAATCAAACTGCTAATCCACAAGATGAATTAGATTTCCAAGTTGCTAGAAAAATGGAAAAAATCAAAAGAAGTATCGAAAAAACATTTATTCAAGGTACTTACAATAAAGCTGCTGCTGATAACCAAGTTAATAAAACAAGAGGTATTCTTTCAGCTATCACTACAAACGTAGTTGCTGCTAACGGAGCTTCACTTGATTTATGGTTATTAGACGAAGCTGTAAGAGGAATTAGCAACAATGGTGGTGATATTTCTAATTTATATGTATTTGTAAATTCAGAAAACTTACTACAAGTTAATGGTAATGCTGTTGAAATGGGTATGCCAATAGGTGTTGCTAAAGATACTGAATACGGTATCCAAGTAAGAGATGTAATCTTACCAGTAGGTGCAACAGTTAAATTAGTATTAGGACAATTCATTCCAGAAGGAACTGCATTAATATTCAATCCTAAATATGTTGGACCAGTAGAACAACCAGTTCCAGCTAAAGGTAACTTCTTCTTAGAAGAATTAGCTAAAACAGGTGCAGGTACTAAATATCAAATATTTGGTCAAATCGGTCTTGACCACGGTCCAGAATGGTTTGCTGCTAAAATTACTGGATTATCTACAACATTTACAGCTCCAATCGGACAAAAAGTTGTTACTGTTAGTGCATAATAAAAATGCGTAGGAAAGGGAAAATATGAAGAAAATAGTATTATTACAACATTATTACAATGAAATAGGTGGCGTGGAAACATTCCTATATAACTTTTGTAAACAATTTGGAGACAAATATGATATTACATTAGTTTGTAGGAGTATTTCTACAGATACTGCCTTAGAACTTTCAGAATTTGTTAATGTAGTATGTGAAGTTGAAAATCCTATAGAATGTGATATTTGTATAATTACTAGCGTGTTAGTTGATGAACCAGTATTTAAAACAATTAAATACAAAGAGATTTATCAAATGATACATAGTGATTGGACAGCTATGAGAAAATTCTGGGATTGGAAATTTACAGAATATGATAAAAATACTAAATATATTGCTGTTAGTGAGTGTGCAAGACAGTCATTTATAAGAGAATATAATAGAGATAGTGTGGTAATACCAAACTTAATCTCAGTTGAAAAACCAGAACTAAGGTTACTTTCATTGACTAGATTAACTGAAGAGAAGGGCTTTAAAAGAATGTGCGAGTTATGCGACCTTTTTGAAAAATACAATATTTCTTATATATGGGACGTTTATGGAACTAATCCATTAGATTATGCTCCATACGGCAATATGGTTCTTCATAGTCCTGTACAACACGCAAATAAAATAATGCCTAATTATGACTATGTCGTACAACTTTCTGATACAGAGAGTATGTGTATAACAATGTATGAAAGTTTAATGCAAGGTGTTCCAGTTTTAGTAACTCCATTTCCAAATGCAGAAGATGACATTAAGGACGGAGTAAATGGTTATAAATTACCTTTTGATATGAAATTAACCAAAGCTAAAATTATGAAAATTGTAAATAACATACCTCAAAATGTAAGTTATGAACAAAAAGGAGTGGTTGAAGAATGGGAAAAAATATTAGGGTAGAAGTGTTAGAACCGTTTAACTTCAAGGAGGACTTAAAAACTGTATATCCAAGAACATATAAAATGTGGGTGGATAGAGAAACCTTTGAAAAATTAAACAAACAAAATTTAGTTAAAATTTTAGAGATAAAGAAAGAGGTGTATTTAAAATGACAGACCAAGAGCAAATACAAATGTTACGATTACTAATCTTTAAAGATAGTAATTATGACGAGGAAGATGAATTATTAGAAGCTTATCTTGATTGTGCTCGTGCAATTCAATTAAATGCACTTTTTCCTTATAATGATAATGCTACTGTTAGCGAAGATAGTTTTAGATTAAGAAACTGGCAAGTAAGATGTGCTAAAGAATTGTATGATGGTTCAGATAGAAGTGGAGTACAATCTTATAGTGAAAATGGTCTTAATGTTAGTTACTTTGCTAATATTGTTTCACAAAGTCTTATGTCAGAATTAACTCCAAAAGCAGGTTGCCCAAAGGAAAAGGAAAGTGATGAAGATGATACCAATTAAACCAAATCCTAATGATTGGAAGAAACCATTATATGTAGCTACTTTCAATGAAGTTACAGTTGATGACGAACTTAATGAAATAAGAACATATAATGACCCTGTTGCATATAAATATAATTATCAACCAGTATCTAGTTATTTAGATATACAAGCATTTGGTAAAGATGCAATAGAAATGAAAAAAATAGTACTTCCAATAAAAGATAAAGATTTATTTAATGAGTATGATTTAGTTTACTTAGATGGAGCTGTTCCATACAATGAAACTTCAGACACAAAATACTTAGAAAATGTAGATTACTATGATAGAAATGGTTACACATTCACAAAACTAATTGTAGGAACTGATTATACTGTAGGAGATACAATAACTAAAACTTTGTATAATAAAGAACAAAACAATGGAGATAATGCAAATTATGTATTTCTTCCACCAAAAGAAGGAAATGCAGTAGTTATAATATATTGTCAAAAAATAAAAGGAAAGTAGGTGCTATTTATGTATAAATTTACAAATGGTGTTGTTGTTTACGACGAAGCTACTAGAGATAAGTACATTAATTCAGGTATGACTTTAGTAGAAGAACCAAAGAAAGAAGAAAAAGAAATTGGGGAAAGCGAAATTAAAAGCGAACCTAAGCGAGACGAGCTTAGAAGAACTACAAAAAAAACTAGCAAATTTGGCAGAAGCTTTAAATAAAAGTACTGAGAAACATACTAAAGAATTAGGTAAAAAAAGTTTAGAATATATGCAAAAACAATATTCAATGAATAATATGGGAGACCATATAGGTAATATAAACTTAAAAGCCTATAAAAACAAATACAAAAATGGCTTTATCGTATCTTCAGGAAATGATGAAGTTGCTGTTTATAATGAATATGGTACTGGAGTAGTTGGTGAAGGAACTAATCCATTAGCATCTGAGAGTGGATATGAATATAATGTTCCAAGTGTTCATAAAGGCGTTATTCCTGTAGCGGCTATGCTTATGTATGGCGAAGATTATTGTGAAAGCGTTAATACACCAGATACTTGGTGGTACTTTAAAAATGGTAAATGGTGGCATACTAAAGGTATGAAAGGCAAAAATATGTATTCTGGTTTAGTAGATAATCTTAGAGAAAATGCTGTTAAAGGTTTTAAAACATCAATAAGCGAAACTATAGGAAGTTATGGAGGTAAATAATGATAGCAAATAAATGGTTTAAAGAAAAGATTTTTCCAGAATTAAAAGAATATGTAGAAACTAATTCAATATATTCACCAAAAGTTGTTAAAGTATATACTGAACAAAGTAAAGTATTTCCTATAGTAACAGCTATGTTAGTAACTGAAACTCAAAGATTTGGTAATCTTACTTATGGTGAAAATAGATACCCATTTAGAATACATATCAATGTGTATTCAAATGATAAAAGTACAAACAACACTAAAGTATCAAAAATAGCAATAACTGATGAAATATCAGAATTAGTAGAAGCTTACTTTAATGAAAGTTGCAAAATATCTCTTTCAAGAGAAGATGATATTGCAAATATAGATGGTACTATCAGAAGGAACTTAATAAAAGTTGAAGGTGTGATAGATACTAAATTAGGGGAAGATGATTTAATTATATACCCAGCTAGTAACTATTAAAGGGAATAAATAAAAAATAAAGGAGTGATATTAAATGGCTAAAGCTTATAATGATATAGGTATTGAGCTAAGAGTAAAAGCAAAAAATGCTGAAAAATATTCAAGTGCAATATTAGTAGAAATCAAATCTACACCAGCAACTGGTCAAGCAGGAGGAACATTAGAGGTTACTACACATAGCGACCCAACTAAAGTATATATACCAGATAGACCAGATACAGGAGATATGGATTATACTTATAACTATACAGAAGCTAATTACACTGCTGTAAAAGCTATATGTGATAATACTGAAAAAGACATCTTAATCAAATATCCAGATGGAACTGGCGTTGAATATTCAGGAGTATGTCAAACTTGGCATAATGAAGTATCTGTAGGAGCTGTATTAGAATGTACTTTACATACTGTACCAGCAACATCACCAGCAGATTTAACTTCAGCTCAAGTAGCAGCTAAAATAACTGCAAGTGTATAATAAATAAACTGAACAATATTAGGAGGGAAAAATATGAGAAAATGCTCAATTACAATTAAAGATAAGGAATACACTATTCAAGTAAATAGAGAAAGTGTAATGTGGTTAGAAAGCAACGGTTTTGATATAACTGAATTTGATAAAAAACCACTAACTTATATAGAGTTATTATGGACAGCAGGATTTATAATGAACCATAATGAAGTTAATCCAAATCTTGCTTTAAAATTAATGGATAGTTTTGTGGAAGAAGGTGGCGATGTATCAGAAATTGCTAAATTTGTGATAGAAGAATACCAATCTTTTATAAATGCCCTTTCCGTTACAAACTCCAAGAAGAAAATAACGATAACAGAAATTTAGAAGAAGACGAAGAAGATGGTAAAAGTTACAAAAATTTAACTGATTGGTTTAAAGACCTATTACCGTCTGCAATAGAATACGGTATGTCCGTTAAAGATTTTTGGGAGAATGACCCAGAATTGTTTTGGGCATATCGTTTTTCTTATATTAATAAACTAAAAAGAGAAAGTGAATTAAATAATTACAATGCTTGGTTACAAGGTATGTATTTCTTTGAAGGGATAACAATAGCATTAGCAAATTCATTTGGCAAAGCAGATTATAAATATCCAACAGAACCTTATGGTATGGAAACTAAAAAAGAAGAGCAAATGAGTGAAAAAGAAAAACTTGTTGTTGAATTAAAAGGAAGAGTAGCACAAGTACAAGCATTATGGAAGCAAAAGGAAAAGGGCGAAGAAAGTAGCACCACAGAAAAGAGGGAAGAGAAAGTGGTGAAAACAAATGGAAAGGATTAAAAATAAAAAGTTATATATTCCACTAAATATACAAAGATTTGCAGATAGTAGCAATACTGTTGAAGTAGAATTAGTTGCTGTAATAAATGAATTACAATCATCAATTAATAAAGCAAATGGTTCTTTAGATGGTTTAAAAGGAAAGATTAAAGGTGTAAAAAGTGAAGCTAGTGGATTAAAAGGTGTAGCAAAAGAAATTCAAAGTGCTTTTTCTGGAATTAATCTTTCTGGAATATTTAATTCTATAAAAAGACTAGGGAAGTCTTTATATAGTAATTTTTTAGAGAAAGCTGTCGATACATCAGAAGAATTAAACTTATTTAATGTTGTTTTTGACAATATAGAAAAAAACGGTAAAACAACATTTAGTGAACTTGGTGAAGAAGCCAATAAATTTCAAAATAAACTGAATGAAGCATTTGGAACAAATAAAAAAGAAACAATGCGTTATCAAGGTTTATTCCAATCAATGGGTGAAAGTTCTGGATTAAGTGAAGAAGTTGCAGCACTAATGAGTGAAAATATGACTAAATTATCTTATGATTTAGCTTCATTATATAATACTACTGAAACAAAAGCAGCAGAGAGTTTAAGAGCTGGTGTATATGCAGGTCAAACTAAACCATTAAGAAATTATGGTATAGATGTTACTCAAACATCATTTAAACCTATAATGGCTGAATTAGGACTTGATAAGTCAGTGAATGAATTAACTCAAGCAGAAAAAGAAGTTCTAAGATATATTTCAACATTAAGACAAGCACAAAATGCTATGGGCGACTTTGCAAACACTATAGAAAGTCCAGCAAACCAATTAAAAGTCTTAAAACAACAATTTTATGAAATGCAAGCAGCAATAGGTAACTTATTTGTTGGTGCATTTGCAAGAATACTACCTTATGTTAATGCAATAATAATGGTTATTAAAGAATTAGCAAAAATAATAGCAAGTTTCTTTGGTATAAAGATGAAAGACTATAATACTGGTATTTCAAGTTATGCTAGTGATTTAGATGATTATAGTGCAAGTTTAGGTGGTGTAGGAGATAGTGCAAAAGGTGCTTCTGATAGCATAAAAGAATTAAAAAGACAAACACTAGGATTTGACCAAATTAATAATATAACTTCACCAACACCAAAATCTGGCTCAGGTGGCTCAGGTGGTGGAGGCGGCGGTGGTATCGCTGGTGGAATTGATAAATCATTACTTGATGCTATCAAAGGCTATGAAAATGGTATGGAAAAAGTAAGAATGAAAGCTTCTAAAATTAGAGATGCAATTATGGAATGGCTAGGCTTTACTAAAAAAGTTAATGAAAAAACAGGTGAAATAACTTGGAAATTAAAAGAAGGCTGGTCAAATATAAAAACAATAGGTGTTATTTTAGGAGGAGCTTTAGTTCTAGGAACTATCAAAAAAATATTAGATACCGTAATAAAAATACACGATTGGGGTAAAAAATTAAAAGAAGTATTTGGTGGTGCTAGTACTGCTTCAACTGCTGCAAAAGGTGGAGGATTACTAGGAATTTCTGGATTAGGCTGGGCTGGTATATTTGCTTCAGCTACAGTTCAAGCTACAAACTTAGTACATCAAGTTAAAAAAATAAAAGAAACTTATGAAGAAACTGGTTCTTTAGCAGATGCTATGAAATTGGATAGTGTAGGAGATTTCTTTTCAAAAGCTTTAGCTATGAATACTATACAAAATGTATTTGGTGTAAGTGGAATATTAGTTACTGGTTTACTTAATTTTGGAGCTACAATAGACAAAATTAAAGATGCTTGGAAAGGATTAGGCTCAGGTGTAAGACAAGAAGTAGCAGATATAAAGAAAAAATTAGACCCTATAAAAACTGAATTATATACATTTGGTTCAGATATTGCTCAATTAAAAATGGGTGTAGTTATAGATGAAGATACAAAAAATACTACAATGCAACATTTAGAAGACTTAACAGGAAAAATAAACGGTAAATTAGAAGAAGAAAAGAAAAAAATGGTTGAAAAACTTAATAAAATGTTATCCGAAGGAATTATATCTCAAGAAGAATATGATGAGGCTGTTAAGAAAGTAGATAATTTATATAATGGTCTTGCTTCAAGTACAGAAGAGGCACAAAAAAATATAAAAACAATATTAGAAACAGCTGCCTCAGAACATAGAAAATTAACTGCTGATGAAATCATCGAACTTCAAAAGAATTATGACACTATAAATAAAAATACTGTTGAAAGTTTAACAAAAAATAAAAATGAACAATCTGTATTATTGAATGAAATAAAAACCCAAAACGAGAAGATTTCAGTAGAAACTGCATCTACTATGATACAACAAGCTATAAAAACAAGAGATGATACTATTCAAGCTGCAAAAGACCAATATGATGGCACTGTTAAAGAATATAAAAATCTTAAAAATCTAGGAATAATATCAGAAGAACAATATAACAAAGTAGTAGAAAGCGCAAAGAAAACTAAAAAAGATACTATAAACGAAGCAAAAGAACAATATGATGAAATATATAATGGATTAAAGGAAAATAATAAAGATATAGCTACATACATTGATAAAGATACAGGTGGTATTAAAAAATCTTGGAAAAATCATTATAAAGACTTAAATGAAGAAACAGTTAAAGAATATGACAAGATTAAGAAGAAAACAGAAACTGGTATTCAAAATATAGGAAAAATTGTAGCTCAAAATCCAATAAAAATAACTGCTGATACTACAGAACTAGATAGAGTTTTAAGTTCAATAGATACAAAAATAAATGGTAAGAAGTATAAAATGGAAACAAATGCTAATGGAGAAATAAACTTTAGAAAGTATGCTATGGGT
>Ga0326512_10003276_pt1 | contig 11920 bp, 8 predicted proteins | sample 1_2617_0518_D_FD_203652 | JGI IMG/M metagenome (GOLD analysis project Ga0326512, IMG submission 203652) | Bovine rumen microbial communities from UC Davis, California, United States - 1_2617_0518 | ecosystem: Host-associated > Mammals > Digestive system > Stomach > Rumen | place: USA: California... | reverse complement strand
TCCGTAAATGTCCCTGTAAGTTGATTAACGAACATTGCATGGCTTATCAGCTTTCCCTGTAGTTTTTCATTCTTCCTGATGTTGTCAATCAAAAAGTCATACACCGACGGATTATGATAATTCACCAGATCTTTATCTCCAACCCTTTCAGTCAGTATAAATGTACCCAGCAACTTTTTGAGTATGTTCTGCCAGTCTTCCTCAAGGCAATCGGCCTGCACTGCTCCCAACAGACTGTTCACGTAATAATATATTGCCTCATACCAATCCTCCAGATAAACAGGCCTCGAACCCATCGTAGCCCTCACATACATAGCATACTGCTCCATCTTACTCATATTTGAGAAGGCATATTCCCAAACAGAATATGGCCTATCAAAGAAGTCAAGAAACCGTTTTACAAAATCTTCCGGCTTCTCTGTCTTATAGAGTTTTTGCTTCAGGAAGCTCTCAATAATCCGCGGATTGAAATTGTCATGCTTGATAAGCCTCAGATAACGTTTCCCATCTAATAAGGCTTTAATGTATTCGATAGGCAACTCCGCGTCAGCCAAATGATTATAGAGAATGTTAGCACGTATCTCTTCGGTATAGCTCGATAGGTCTATTGTACATTTGGCTATGTCTATCTTACTCAGTGCCAACTTCTCATACTGCCTTTTAGCAGCAGCAAGAATATACTCACGTGTCGCGAGTATAAATAGTTTGTCTGGTTCCCGCTTCACCTTCTCTATAAACGAAAGCAGTTTGTTCTCAAATCCTATTTCTTTGATGTCAAGAAAGCTGCTCCCCATGAAATCATCATAGAAGAACACTTGCTTCTTGCCTTTCTGTAGCTTTTGTGAGGCATCATCCATCGAATTCACTTTGATGAACTCATCATAGTCTTTCGCTAATATCTGATAGGCCAACATCCTCGATAGCGTGGTCTTTCCTATTCCTGGTATTCCGGAGATAATCACATAGCGATTCTCTTTCAAGACGGTTAAGGCACGTTCAAAACTGTCGTTCATCACATACAGCGATACATCTTTTCGCGCCTCTTCAAGCGTCATCTCCGACCAATTATTAATCCTCTTATTCAGTATATCATCCAGCACTGCGGTACTTCCAAGCCAGAGTTTATAGTACTGTTTCTCTACTTCCGAATACTCTCCAAGAAGATTATTTAAGTCATCTTTACCCAGTATATCCTTCGTCGCCTTAATATACGGCGAAAACATCGTCTTTATCTCTGTTTTGTTTTCAGGTGTCAAGCCTACTGATGTCGAAAGGATATAGCGGTCTAGATTCAGTTTGCGCACTTTAGCAACTTCATCTTTAAGAACGTTCTTCAGTTTGGCATAGTCCTTATATCGCTTGGCTTGTACTATCACTTGCCTCTTGCCCTTAGGCGAGGTGAAACGCAGGTCTATGCCACCGTCTCTTCCGATGGTAAAGCTCTCAATGAAGACACCTTCTCGCTTTTGAAGAAGGTCTCTCGTCAAGTTCTCAAACTCGTTGGGTTGAAGGATAAGAAAGTCGTATTCGACCATTAGCTTTAAGCATTTTCGTTTATCATCACTTTCTCTGACACAAACTTCTCCAGCACCTCCCACATCTTGTTCTTACGTTGCATCATCAGTTTCTTCTCCCATTCCCATTCTATAATCACCCGATGCTGCAACGTTTCTCGGACTTTTCCACTCATCTCACCGCCGTTGGCCGTCAACACTCTTAGCACAAAAGGCAAATGGGGATGATGAACAATCATTTTCGTCTCAAACTCATCCTTCTTGTCTTTCAGTATCTGACATACAACAAGCTCTGCTACATAAAATGGGATAAAAAACTGGTCGTCTTGCATCATCATACCGTTGCTGCAATACTTGTAGAGCAAATCTACCAATTCACTAAACTTATCTACATCCTTCTTCACCTCCGTCTGCAACAGCAGCACTGACAACAAGAATGCTTCCCCGAAAGCAGTGTTGAACGCCTTGTCGTGATCTACTTTATAACCCTCCTGAGGCTTATGCTTCACCTTCAGCAGTCTTATCCCTTCACCGCTTTTGTCGGGCAAAAGTCCATATATCGACCGCAGCAGGTTAAAGCCTTTCTCATTCAACTGCCACTCTGGACAATAACAGGTCTGATACATTTGCGCTACAATAGCCCTGAAAAGGTTCAGTTTCTCATTTTCGTCAATCCCGATTTCTTCTGCTGATAGGGCATAACCTAAGAGTGCAGATAAGTCTTTCTCTGTATAGTCAACATCCTTCAACGTCAGATGCTTTTTCACGATGCGTTCTATCTTTTCCAGCACATCGCTCTCAAAGTCTCTATACATCTCCGATTTACCGATACTCTGCCGTTTCTTTTCGCTCACCCACTCGCTCATCTTTTCACCACCAAACACACTGAGCCACTCCTTTGTCAGTCCGGCAAGCAGTTTGCCTTTATTCTCAGTCCACTCTTCTTGCAGTTTCTTGGCCATTCCCCGCCACCTTTGTGGCAGTGTTCCTTCTGCATTATTGTTCAGACAGTGTTCCTCGTCATACAACATTCTGAAAGTATGCTCTCTCAGCAGGTATTGTATTAGTTCTTCGTGTTCACAGCCATGAAGGGCTTTCATCACTGCCTTGCAGTCTTCTACTGTCCGCAGCCATAAAAGCAATGCTCCCTGATATGGATAATATTTCAGCCCTTCTATCACCTTGGCATACAAATTCCAACGGTTCTGGGTCTTAATCATCCAGGCCAGCGCACTTACCTCGTCTGACATATCCAGCAGACTCCCGTCATTATACTGATGAATGCCCTTTATCAATTCTTCATCACTTTTCCCACTATTATATTCTTCCTTTACTTTTTTCAGCAGCACTGCATTGTTGCCCTCCATATCGCGCACATTGGCAAGATATGAGTCCCAGTCAGATGCGGCAAGCCAGTTTTTCAGCTCTATTAAGCTTGCTTCATACCCTAAATAAAAGTCTGCACCGCACTTCTCCCACCAATCGCCTATTTCCGTTATGGCCAGTCTCGAAGCCTTCCGTTTCTTTGCCCCTGCTCTGAAAAACACTAAGTCTTGAAGTACGTGCGATTGCTGGTATTTCAGCTTCGGCAAATACTTCCTTGAGCCATTATATAAGTCATAATGGTCTATCTCTCCCTTTAATGCTTTATTCGCCAGTTCTTCTATCAAATTATCATATTTGGTAGCAAAAGCAGTGAACCTGTTCCTTGGTTTTTCTATGGCATCAACAAAAAGCAATGCCTCTTCCAGTTGACCTCCGGAAAATTTGCAATAACAGCTTTTCCTATACTGATTCCAATCTATTCCCTTCATTTTATGTTCTCCTTCTGGTTACCTTTATTACATTTCTTGTATCGCCTGTAACACTAGTATAACTATCCAATTTCTTTTTTAGCACCTCCCAGTCTGCTTTCTTCGACAAATAGTGAATGCCAAAACTCGTAGTGGACCCAGACTGATTATTCATCGATGCTCCTACCAAGAAATACTTGTCATCATCAATTACCAAGAATCTGTCATGCCATAATTTTCTGTGAAAACGACTCCAGTCACTTAGAGCATAAACAGTAAGAGTGCAGACCTTTACTTCATCTGGCAAGTTTTCCATGATACCATTAGCCAAGTTATTTACATCTTGTTGAGTATTATAATCTTTATCGCAGATGGTCATTATCTGTATTTTCAAATTAGGACAAGTCACTTTTGAAAAAACTAGTCCGTCATATTCCGGTCTGAAATGCGTATCCCAAATCTGTATCGATTTCGTGGCCGTTGACAGTATCTTTTGATAATAGTCTGGCATTATGCTCGTCCTGGCATCATAGAAGGCATAGTCTTCTCCATACTCAAAACCTGATGGTATCGTCACCTCGGAGGATGATGCTGGTATTTTTATGGGGTTCTCTGTCATACGATCTCTTCAGTCAGGTCATCACTATTCCACCATTCCTCAATTCTATCTAGCACTTTCTGGCAATAATCCTTGGGGACACGTGCTATATTGGTGGCTCGTTTTCCTATTTCATCCAGCGAGCAACCAACCAGCCACACCATGCCGTCAGCAACTATATACCTATCGTGCAATGCGGCTTTCTCTCCCCTCATTAAGCGGCAACGCACATTCGATATGTTCTTATCTCGCAACTCCTTGCAGCCTTTACGCAATTTTTCTATTTCATCGGCTTTCAGTTCCTCTTTGCTCGATAATATGCGTATCTCTACACTCTCCAACTTCATAGGCATCACAAACCGTTGCAGTGTTTTCACCGAGAAGTACATATCGCAGATATAACACACTTTCGATGCTTTGTTCAGCATCTTCATCACCGTTGCTTCTGCTTTACGCTCGTTCTCTGCTACCCTCTCCTTGTCACCGTCAAAGAATACATATTCCAGTGCTTCTTCCACTTTTTGATAGGATATAACAGGTGCCTCCTTCAACTCCTTTTCTCCGGCTTTTCGGTTTCCTACCACAAAGCTTTCACCCGCATACTTTTCGATCACATTCATGGTCTCACCCTTTTCGTTCTGAACGTGTATTTCTCTCGACTTTATCTGCATGTCCACGTTAATCCTATGAATAAATACCACGTTGTCATAATAGTCCACCAGCCTGCCGCTCTCGTCATATACGTCTATATCCAGTTTTCGGAATGTATGTGGTAGCTTAAAGTACGACAAAAACGCACCAACCTGCGACCACATTGCTTCTGGCTCTGCTACAGTGTCGTCTTCCAAATACAGGCGGAACCTGAATCTAAGCTTTTCTTTTCTCTGTTCCCGGTAGTTTATCCTGATGAATACGCCATCCCTATTAGCATCCTCCGTCAGGTCTAATGCTTGATAGATTGGATTGTAGCAGACTGTTATAGCTGTTCCAAGATATACTGGATATAGTGTCAGGTCTCTATCTAAATTCCTTTCCGATAGTTTCTTGACCTGCTCCAATATTCGGCTTTCAAAAGCGGACGTTTTTTCTGGCTGATACACATTCACGTATGCTGCTGTATTTCTTTTGGGCAGCAAATAGGCTAGTGAGCCTTTCTCGTCTTTATGTAGTGGCACTATCACTGGTTTGTCATATCGCCAGCTGGCATTGGCTACGTTTCCTTCTGGATAGACAGTATCGTTTCCAATTGTGTAATTCCCAACGGGATTCTTCAGATAATCCTCTGCTAGCACGGGGAAATCCACCACAAAAAACACCTTGTCTTTATCCCCGTCCGCATCTTTGATGAAGTCTATATATTCTCCTTTCTGAACACGAAAGGCTTCATAATCCTGCATTTCAGGGTACAAGTACTCTACAATAGAAAACAAATGATGGTATTTCCCATCATCTGCCCTCTTTACCAGAAACGAAATTCTGCGTACTTTTTTTCCTATATAGTCTGATATTGTGTACATCGGCACCGTACTTTCTTTTAATTCGCCTTTATAAATTTCTCCAACTTCTTAACTATCTCAAGCCATACCCCATAGAAATCTCCGAAGCCGGAGATATTATCGTTGTATTTGGGGATACTCTTCTGGAGTTCTAGTAGCTTTTCTTTATCTGCTTCCGCAACCTTCTCAATATCCACACGGGCTGACAATTCATTCAACATATCTCCAGCTTCTTTAATAGTCTTTCTGTATGTCTCACCATGTTTATTCTTGTAGTCAATAAAAGCAATCGCATCCATTATAGAAAGCGTGGCAGGATTATATTTGGGCATACCTGTCTCAATTGCTCTTATCTCCTCTATTTTCGTTTCACAAAGACTTATTAAGTCTGTCGTTGCCTTGGCTTGATAATACGTCATTCCAAACACCTGTGCCACAAGTTCTGGCAGATCATCAAACTCCTCAAACCAGATTACTCTCACGCCCATCTGCAAAAACATATCTTCCATCACTCTGTAGTTCAGGTCGTAGATATCCTTTTGCTTTTTCTTATCTATTAGACTCTCTGAAACGTGTACATACTTGCAACTTCGCTCTATATCCGACACACAATATTTCTCTATCTTCGTCCTTCTCAGAAACGCATAATGGTTCACGCGATTTGTTCGGTTCATATTGCAGGCTGCATCAAGCAACCGTCTCAGATTGGGGTCATTCATCGATAAGCCCACAAAGAAGCAGTGCATTCGCGTTAAAGCGTGTAGCTGCTCCACGTTTGACCATTGAAAGGGGTTGGCATAAAGGCTATGGTATTCTTCTTCTGAAAATACTACAATATCAGGATTGCCTTCTTTAGGTATTATCCCGTGTACATGATAGATTGGTAGTGTATTATGCCCTTTTACCTCTGCGTCTTTAGAGATAGCCGTGTAGTCCTCACTGTCAACCAGTCCTAATTCCGCAAGGTTCTGCTCCAGCACATCATCGAAGTTATATGTAATAACTTCATTCACTTTCTCCAATTGCACAATTCTGGCCAGAGTAGTGATTAAGGGCGACTTATAGTTGCCGTTATACAGATATTTTTGGATTAGCAGGGGGAATAGGTCTCTGTCATCTTTACCAATAGCAGTCTGTAGGTATCGCGCCATAATCAAATATGAGTCACCACATTCTTCCAGAACGTGGGAGCTCAATTCTTTGAATGCTTCCAATGTCGCAGGGTTCAGTTTCACTTCGCCCATAAGCCCTTTCAACAGTTCATCCCATTTGGGCATTTTTGCTGAACTGCTTACACCTGCACCGAGAAAGAGTGCATTGTTTCCTTCTTCAACATCCTTCTGGGCTATCTTTATCAGATCTTCACGATTCTTTTTCCAATCTGGGTTCTTCGCTCGTTCTGTATTGAATGATTTCTCGCTCTTCTCCTTTTTACTTCCCTTCAACAGTCTGTATTGAACATAACGTAGAATGTGCTTTCCGTTATTTATTGTTTGAGGTTCTGATGCTACAGATCTGTTGAAGAAAACCACCAGCACATTATAGTGTTCTCCCTGTGTTGCGAATAGTGCTTCAACTTCCTTGACGGTGGCATATGAAAGGTGTTTCTTCACCTCTATAACTGTTTTTCCTGTCAGTTCAAGAGATGGTATTCCGTCTGGGGCATATAGGTCTGGTGGATATGCAAATCCAGGCACGCTCCACTCCGAAGAGATTGAAACGCCTTTATTCTTTACATCACTCTTCAGCAATTCACATACGCGATATTCGTCATATGAGTACATCTCCATCTCTATCTTCTCCATAAACCTTTTGTACAAATTTCTCGATTAATAATCAATCTTGCGCTCACCAGTTTCTCTATTGAGAAGCCACCGCTCCCTACGGTTTTCCGTAGGGCTTTATTTTCTCATCCCCTCCATCTCACTCTCCACCATCTTCATCAGCTTCGGCAGCATCCCTTCTATCTTCCGACACTTCACCTTATTGTAGTGGAAGTCCATATCGTCCAGGAGTTCATTACAAAACTCCTCATCCATGTCACCACCATAACCAGCAGCTACGACGGATATTGCGGCAAGTTTACTTGTCCCCTTTTCGCCTCTTAAATGCGAGCTGTTCAGGATCATGGGCAAAGTCTCATACAGGATATTGCAATAATGCAGCATCGTTGGAAAATCCTCCGTGTCCTGAAGATAGGCATCAAGCATCTCCTCTTGATACTGTCGAAGCAACAAAAAGAACTTTTCCTTCCTTATCTTACCCTTCAAGAACTGCGGCTGAGTCATCACCCAGAACAGGGCATGCGACAGGACTATCCTATCCTCAGAAGGGTGGTAATAAAACAAGCTATCCTCTTCCGATGACCACGATTCATGCAGCCTCTGCTCCATCTGAGCAAACATCTGCTTACGCGTCTTATTCCGTTCTTCTTGCGTCATATCTTCCTTTTCTCCATCATTGAGCAGACTCCGCTTTCGCTTGTCCTTTTTTATACTTCTCCACGATTCCTGTCACAATCTTGTTGAATTTTTCTCTATCATCAACATACGAATCTGACAACTTTGTGAGACCTATCAACTCAGCAATAATACTTCCCTTATTATCAGCCAGCATTTTCATATCCACACGTTCCTCAGCCAGATCTACTCTATACAGATGACAGGTCTCTATCGTAAAGATTCCTTTATCCGTCTTCCCACGGTAAAGCACATCTCCTATCAGTTCAATATGCTCCGAATATCTGTCGTATAGTGGATGTATAATCCTAAAACCATCACTTGATTTCGGATAATCCGCTGTTTGCGGGTCAGCCAGCACCTCAGTTGTTCCTTTCCAATCGTTACACCAAAAACAAGACACGCACAGGTTTTCCGGCAAGAACGTCCACTGCGGATGATCGTTCTTATAAACTATATGCTCACGCTGCATCGGGTCGCAAGCTTTTGGCACATGTACCCTACAATATGCACACCTCTTGTTTTGCTTATCATACATGTCATCCCTGAGATTCTTTTTAAAGCACTTGATGTACGTCTTTCCAGAATCCCAGTCATCAGCGACAAGACCCTTTGCTTCCAGCTCCGTTATGGCCTGTTTTTCCTCTTTGGTAGGCTGATATGGCTGCCTAACTACAAAATCCTCCTCTTCAGTCATAGCACTTCACTTATAAGTTTCAACGATTGTATTCAGTATCGTCTTCATCGGGTCAATATCGCTCAAGTGCATTGATATTTCCTGTAATTCCTTCAATTCATCTCTCACTTCTTTTGGCGAAATGGTATTATTCCCCATCCGTTCAAGCAACTTACCTATTCGCTCACCAAAATATCGGTTTCTGTCCGTCGCCATCTTAAACACTTTCAGCAGCACCTCTTCTGCGCTCCATCCGTATGTGCTTTCAGATATTGTTGTCGCTTTCAAATTACTATTTTCATCTTTCTCAGCCTGAATCACTGAAGAACGTTTCATCGGCAAATCAGACACTATCATGTGGCTATGTGTTGCTATCAGCAGATGACAGACTTTGTTTTTCAATGCTCTGTCAAGGTTGTCTATCAATGTCATCTGCCAGTTAGGATGCAGGCTCAACTCTGGCTCATCCAACAGTACCAGCGTATGTGGATAGTCTGCCGCTGCAGATATGCTCAGAACGGTTGCCAGCATATCAAATTCCCCAGAACTCATCTCTTCCGATGTAATATTACTTCCTCGCTTATGGAATATGACATTCGTAGAGTTATTCACCAAATCATACTGTTTCAGCTTATATATATATCGTAACTCGTCAATAGTGTCTCCTGTTGTCGTATCGCTGTCAAAATCTATATCGTAGTCATGCTGTGCCTTGCCTGAAGCAGTCTTGGTCTTATAGAAATTATAGAGTTGGTTCGTTTTGGCGTTCTTCTCCTTTTTGTCGAGTCGATTATATTCCCTATCCTTTTCCACGCGCTGGGCTATCGATTCTTTTAGGGCTCCATCTTTCTTGTCTTTCATTACCATCGTATACGACAATGATACCCTATGGTCATAACCAATGAAGTCAAGTATAGAGCAAATATTCTTTCGTTGCTCATCATCCATCTGCTCACTCAGTGCGAAAAGCAACCTAAAAGCTATAGCAGAAGAAGATATCATACTACCGTTCACATGAGCACCCACATATTTATAGTAAGGTACATCATATTTCGTTTGTGCTGAACCGTTCACCTTCTGAATGGGCAACTTGTCAAATGCCCCGAAATGACAAGCAACGATTGCCGGAATCCTTAACTCCTTTAAAGAACGGAAATACCCATCAATCCTAACGAAATAGTTCTTCTCCAGCCTGATGACTTCACAGTCCGACCCGTCAATATGATAGCTGATACCTTTCAATCGTCCCTTATTAGCAGACGAAATCCTTTGTTCTGTTCCGTTGATACAGGCATGCAGATCAAGAAAGAAATCAACTATTTCTTTCATCAACATACTCTTACCTGCACCGTTAGTACCTATGAGTACAGAGAATAATGGCTGTTTGTTAGCCTCTTCAAACGAACCAATATCGATGCCATTAACCTCTTTATTCGGCGACAACAGCACTAATTCACTAATCCAAAAGGTTTGTTTATTACTATAAACCAGAGGAGGTATATCTGTTAATGTTTCGTATTGATTATCTCTCAACTGATGCCTAGATATCTTTTTCCCATCAATAGCATTGAGTGCATCCAGATCCATCCGCCCAACAATCTTCAACGTCGAAGGTACTTCCTTTTGATTGCCATAGACACCATTTTCAGCAGCAATCTCAACCATTCTCCGTAAATCATTATCGCGTGAGCCAAATGCTTTCACCAGGATTGCCATATCATCAGGAATCTTCGTATTAGGTGTGAAGTAATTCTCTTTGAACCCCAAAGTATTAAGCATACTTTCGAGCGTAGCAATCCCGATGTTTAACTCTGATAATAATTTATTTGCTCTTACTGCCATAGTTTATCACGCTAATTAACTCCATGTCTCAAAACAATATAGACAGGCATTCTGGGGTCATTAAGATAATACGACCCCTGTTTCCGTCTTCTAAGAATTCTTCGCTGTTAGTACATTCCGTCTGCCACGACTTCAATTCTCTTCATATTTCTCGTCATTCACTATTTCCAGCATAACATCATAATTCGGGCGTCCAACCTTAATGGGCATATCCCCATGAGTTTGTAATGCCTTGCCAAACACACCTGCCACAGCTCTTGCTGACCGTGCATCAAGCCCTCGCTTAATACACTGTGCTGCAACAATATCTGCTGTATAGGTCACATTATTTCTTTTCAGCAGGTTGGCCGTTTCACGCAGGTAATCGTCACGTTTAAAGTCATATAGTGGTGTACTTCCGTCTGCTATCTGTTTAAGTCTACCTATCGCCCTGTTCAGCAATGGCTCCACAGTCATACCTTGCATTCGCGTAACGCCAGTGTTCGCATCCTTGGCATCATACAACTTCAGCCATCCATCCACATTTGCAATATCCTCATTGATGACAATCACTATCCAAACATCCTTCCGATCCTCTAATACACGCAAATAGGCATCTTCTATCCCAACCGCAATTACAAAATGTAACGGCTTTTTTGTACTCATAATCGTCTGCTTCGTCACAATAACTCCACTCAAAGTAGAGTACTTGAACTCATGATTTCCTGCCATTGTTAAACCTTGTACACCCATCACATAGCTTTCACTTCCAAATGTGGGTATATACACAACAACATCCCCAATTCCTGCTGTAATGGCTTTGTCGAGCATATCCTTCAACACGTTAGCAGAGTAATCTGGATCAATAGTATATATTACTTGCATGTTCAAAATCTTACCAGGATACAACATTATATTCAGCGCTTCAACACGTTCCATATGAAACATGGAAGCCATCATATCAAGATTCTTATTACTATTAGCGATATCAAAGTAGAAATGAGGGTAATACTGATAAAGGTTCCCTAACTTCGTTTCTTCTAAGATTTCCCAATTAATCTTTTGTTCTACATCTTTGAAAAGACTTTTCATCACGTCATCATTAATTCCTTCGCTTCGGAATATCTCTTCAATCTTGAATAGAACTATTTCTCCATTGGGCAATTCCAATGGTGAATGAGAATACCGAACATAATGATTCTTATCTCCACAAATATAATCTTTCTTCTCCATCTTCACATTTTTTTATTCCTTAATTCCATAGATTCGTTATTCCTGCGTAGCATCCTTTGATTTATACCATCTTAGACGCAAAGAGGCATAACAGTAACATGTTATACCCCTTCAACAATCTTTATCTTTTTATCGTCATTAATCCATTATTCCGTAGCTCTTTCTTGCGACTCCGTCCCCACTGCGGAACGAACAAATAACTACAAAACTCCCAAAGTGCTCTTAGATACTTCATTTCTTCGGCAATTCTAAGATACCGTCCACCTCATGCTCCACGAATGGCCCCTCCTTACACTCAAATATGCAGCTATCCGGTTCCATAGCCTCAAT